>ERZ827108.150-NODE-150-length-113507-cov-22.113043_pt1 | contig 113507 bp, 89 predicted proteins | sample MGYA00519921_ERZ827108 | MGnify/ENA primary metagenome ERZ827108 (study PRJEB31778, sample SAMEA3449258) | human gut metagenome | biome: human gut; feature: human-associated habitat; material: faeces | place: United Kingdom | collected 2010/2012 ... | reverse complement strand
GCGATCGCAGACTTCGTCTGTTTTCATTGCCCTTTGGTCGCCTCCGCAGAGGCGACATCCCCTGCTTGCAGAAAAGACCTGTTATGTCTGAAAGACCAACTGCGTGGTCGCGTCCATTTGACGCGACAATGTGCAAGTGATGGGTAAAGCAGCTTGGGGGCGCTCCTGCGGGAGCGCAAAGTTACTGGCAGGGACGCTTCGCTGCCTGCGCCTTTGTTGGCGGCTTCCTTGGGATTGGTCGGACGAGGAACAGTTGGGGCGTTGCCCCAAACCCCACAAGGGACGCTGTCCCTTGACCCTGCAAGGGGGAAATCCCCCCTTGACCCCTTTTCGCGATTGAGTTGGTCTCTTCTTCATGCTTTGCCCGCGTGTTTATCCTTTTGGGCTTCGCCTAAGACCCTTTTCCGCCCTTATAATAACTTTATCAGCATCGTCTTCTGCTCATCCATCTCCACTACCACCAATCCATCCTTCTCCAATTGCTTCATCACATCCGAAAACCGCTTAAACCCGATACTCCGCTCCGTAAAATCCGGATACGACGTCAATATATCCGCCTTCAAAATCGACGGATTCACGCGTTCAAATCCACCGTCCTTATACGCCTGCAGCTGCGCCGCAAACGCCTCCCGCCAATTATCCTTCGTCAGCTGCGGCCGCCCTTCCGCCGATTCCGCGCTGTTCAGATTGACCATCATGTTAAAATTGTCATTCTTCACGCGCAGTTCGCCAAACCGCTGGCTCAATTTCGTCAGCAGCTTCCCGAACGACGAGCAGCCGTAGGACTTCTCGTTGAAGTCCGGGCGCAAGCGCAAAAGAATCCCCTTCAGTTCCGATGCGTACATGCCGTCCGTGTCGGCGGACTCCTCCAGAATGGAGACAATCAGCTTGTTCAGCTCAGCTTCATCAGCAGCTTCCTCGGTAGATGCGCGGTGCTTCTTCGGGGCAGCGGGAGCGACAGTTCTGCCGCTCACGCCCTCCAAGAACTGGAACTCATTGCAAGCGTTGATAAATACGGTGCTGGCGGCTTCGCTTCGGCTGATACCCAGCACGAATTTGCCCATGCTCTTCAAGCGCCCAACGAGGGGGGTATAATCGCTGTCGCCGGAGACGATGCAGAACGAGTCAATGAGCGGGTTGGTGAACGCAACTTCAAGGGCATCCACGACAAGCTGGATATCGGCGTTATTCTTCTGTGCGATGCCATAGCGCAGGGACGGCACGACGGTGAAGGTATTACTGAGCAGCAGCTCTTTAAGGTCAGAGAAGCGGTCGGTATAGCCGTAGACCTTGCCCAGCAGAATATCGCCGCGGATTTTGACCTTTTCGAGGATGGAGTTGAGGGTCGGCACTTTCGCGCCGCAGTTTTCGAGGTCAACAAATATTGCAAATTTTGCCATGGTGATAATTCTCCTATTGCTGCATTGGGCAGCGTACTATGATGATGATTGATTTTGATTGACTTGATTCCTGCAAGATTTTTTTGCAGGCTGCAGGGGGAAATCCCTGCGTCAGATTCGGAACGTGAACCTATCTCCACGAATCAGCTGATAGGACGTGTGGAGCGGTCTGCCATGCTGGTCGAACACAACCTCTCGCAGCAGCAGCAGCGCTTGACCGGGGTCAACTTCCAGCAAACGCGCCTGTGCGTTCGTCGCGTAGTGCAGGCTGATTTCGTGAATTCCGCGCTTGGGCGTAATGCCGCGCCCTTCCAATACTGCGTAAAGCGATTGGCTCAAATCCGCTTGCAGCAGGTCGCTGTACGCCAGTGGGAAACTGTTCGTTTCCAGCATCACCGGCACGCCGTCTGCCGTCCGCACACGTTCAATCTCCACCACGCGGTCATCCGGCAGTTCCAGTTCGCGCTGGGTGCGCTCATCCGCGTGGGACAGCTGCGCGTGAATCAGGCGCGTGCCGGGGGTAACGCCCTGCATCCGGCAGCACTCGTGGAAGCTGTTGATGTCCCGCAGGTCGCGGCATAGCTTGGGCGTGCAGACAAACGTGCCTTTGCCCTGCTGCTTGCGCAGAATTCCCTCGTCCGTCAATTCGCTGATGGCACGGCGGACGGTCACGCGGCTGACACCGTAGCGCGCGCACATCTCCTGCTCGGACGGAATCTGGCTTTCCGCCGGATACACGCCGCTGGACACATCGTCGCGAATGCGCGCCATCAGCTGGCGGTAGAGCGGTTCGGCGTTCGTAGGGATGAGCCGGTTCGTCATCGGAAATTCGCCTCCTGCGGGATTGTATACCCATTTAGTATAGCATTATTTATGCAAAAAAGCCATCCCCATTCTGGACAAAACATGTTCTATGGGGTAGAATGACAGGGAGAAATTCCATTCGGAAGGGAGCGATCAGCCTTGCAGGACTTGACGCAGCGGAATCGCCTGAGCGCAACGGTCGTGCTGTACCATTCAGGCGTGGAGATGCTTTCGTGCATCCAGAGCTTTGTGGACAGCGACGTGTATCTTGACCTCTATGTGGTCAACAATTCTCCAGGAGACGCCTCGCTTTTTACCGCGCGCTGGAACTGCCCCGGCGTTCATTATTATCCTGTTCGGCGCAACATTGGCTATGGGCGCGCGAACAACCTTATCTTTCCCAAGCTGAAAAGCACCTACCACGTCATCTGCAATCCAGATGTGACCTTTGCGCCGGATGTACTGCGCCGGATGATTGAAGTGATGGACGAAACGGGCGCGACCATCCTCACCCCGCGTGTATTGAATCCCGACGGCACAGAACAGTTTCTCCCCCGCCGTGAGCCGACGATTCGCCGTTTGCTTGCCCGCCGACTGAATTTTTCCGGCGCGCGCTGGCAGCAGCTTCGCAGCGACTACACGCTGGAGGGACAGAACATCAATGAGCGCATGAACGTGGCGTTTGCGACCGGGTGCTTCATGATGGTGCGCACGCACGTTATCGCCCAGCAGCTTGGCGGCTTCGACCCGCATTATTTTCTCTATCATGAGGACAGCGACCTCTCCCGCCGCGTGCTTGCAAACGGCGGCAGCATCCTCTACACGCCCGACATCTGCGTCACCCACGCATGGAAGCGCGACAGCGCCCACACCTTCCCCGCAACCCTCCACCACCTGAAAAGCACCATCCGCTACTTCAACAAATGGGGCTGGAAATGGTAACGCGCAAGCCGCCGCTCGTGCTATTGACGGCGTACAACGGCGCAGCGTACCTCCCGGCGCAGCTTTCGTCCCTGTGTGCGCAGGCGGTTTCTTTCACGGCGATTCTGCGCGACGACGGTTCAGCGGATGACACGCCCGCGCTGCTTGCCGCCCAATGCCATCAGGACGCGCGTTTCCGTCTATCGTCCACCAGCGGGATGCACCTCGGCGCGGTCGGCGGATTCTTTGCGCTGATGCGAGAAGCGGCGGATTCCGGCGCGCCTGTCGCCCTCTGCGACCAAGACGACATTTGGCATCCGGACAAGCTGACGCGCCTGCACGCCGCCTTGTCCGACGCGGAAGCGCGTTTCGGGGCGGATACGCCGATTCTCGTCCACAGCGACGCGCGGATTGTGGATGCGGACGGGCGACCGCTGCACGCAAGCCTATGGCGGCATCAGGGGTGGAATCCAGCGGCGCAGTCCCTGCCGGAATTGCTGGTGCAGAACAACGTGACCGGTTGTCTGCTGATGATGAACGCGCCGCTATGCCGCCTGTGCGCCCAGCATCAGCCGACGGGCGACCTGCACATGCATGACTGGTTCATTGCGCTGACGGCGGCGGCTTTCGGGCGCATCATCCCGATTCCGGCGGCGCTTGCGGACTACCGCCAGCACGGCACGAACGCCATGGGTGCAAGCACATCGGGGCTTTTCCGCCGCTCCCTGACTGCACTGCGCACCCCCGACCGCATCCGCGCGCGGATTGCCCTCTCCTACCGCAACGCCGCACAATTTCAGCAAACGTACGGCGATTTGCTGCCGAAAGAGGCGCAGAAGGTGTTGGCGGACTTCGCCCAGATTCCGAAGATGCGGAAGATAGCAAGGGTACGAGCGCTAAGGAAGGGCGGATTTCGGATGCAGAGCAAGACGGCACGGGCGGGGATGATGTTGTTTGGGTAATGCGCTGCTCATTCAGCGTACTTTTTACAACTTTCCCTTGCGCACACCGCGAAATAGGTGTAAAATAAGAATGTATATTTTTCTGCCGAAAGGAAGGGAACGCTATGACACGACTGGAAACGCAGGTGCTTGACCTGCTCCGGGAGGACTGCCGTCTGCCGCTGGAAAAGCTGGCGGTGATGCTGGGCGTGTCCACCGAGGAAGTCGCGGAAACAATTGACAGTCTGGAACGCCGCCGCGTCATCCTGCACTACGCGCCCACCATCAACTGGGATTTGACCGACCGTGAGCGCGTGGAAGCAATGATTCAGGTCAGCGTGACGCCGCAGCGCGACATGGGCTTTGACGCTGTGGCACGCCGGATTTACCGCTTCGAGGAGGTCAAGAGCGTCTATCTGATGAGCGGCGGCTACGACCTGCTGGTGCTGGTGGAGGCCAAGAGCCTGAAGGAACTGGCGCTGTTCGTATCCAGCAAGCTGTCTACGCTGGAAATGGTCACGGGCACGCAAACGTCCTTCGTCCTCAAGCGCTACAAGGAAGAGGGCGTCATCTTCGACGGCAGCCAATCTGACAACAGGCTGGTGGTCTCGCCGTGAATTACGACCGCTATATCAACCAAGCCATCGCCGCCGTTCCGCCCAGCGGCATCCGCCGTTTCTTCGATATTGCCGCAACAATGAAGGACGCCATCTCCCTTGGCGTGGGCGAACCCGATTTCGTCACCCCCTATCACATCCGCAACGCCGCCATCAACTCCATCATCGACGGCGGCACGCAGTACACGGGCAACCGCGGTCTGCCGGAATTGTGCAGGGAAATCAGCGAGTACCTCTCCGAGCGCTTCCACACCGACTACGACCCCAAGACCGAAATCATGGTGACAGTCGGCGCGTCGGAGGCGATTGATATTGCCCTGCGCGCACTGGTTGGGCCGGGCGATGAGGTGCTTGTGCCGCAGCCGAGCTATGTTTCGTACAGCCCGTCGGTGATTTTCGCAGGCGGCACGCCAGTCGGCGTGGAGACGACGGCGGACACCGAGTTCCGCCTGACCCCCGAAGCCCTCCGCGCTGCCATCACGCCGCGCACAAAGTGTCTGATTCTCCCCTACCCGAACAACCCCACCGGCGGCATCATGGAGAAAGCCGACTTGGAGAAAATCGCACAGGTCGTCCGCGAAACGGAGATTCTGGTCATCAGCGACGAAATCTACGGCGAATTGACCTACGGCGACCGCACGCACATCTCCTTCGCGTCCCTGCCGGACATGTGGCAGTACACCATCACGCTCAACGGCTTCTCGAAAGCGTTTGCAATGACAGGCTGGCGCGTGGGCTACGCCTGCGGGCCGAAGGAAATCCTGTCGGTCATGCTGAAAATCCATCAGTATTCGATTCTCTGCGCGCCGCGCATGGGGCAGGTTGCCGCGCTGGAAGCCTTGCAGGCCGGACGCGCGAACGACTATGAGGATGTGCGCCGGATGCGCGACAGCTACGACCGCCGCCGCCGCCTGATGGTGGATTCGTTCCGCAAGATGGGGTTGGACTGCTTCGAGCCGCTGGGCGCGTTCTACGTTTTCCCCAGCATCAAAAAGACGGGCTTGGACAGCGAGACGTTCTGTGAGCGGCTGCTGAACGAGTATAAAATCGCGACTGTCCCCGGCACCGCGTTTGGCGAGTGCGGCGAGGGGCACATCCGCTGCTCCTACGCCACGGGCGTGGAGAAGCTGAACATTGCGCTTGAGCGCATGAGCGAGTTTGTCGACAAGTGCGGGAAGTAAGGGGAACCCAAGGGGCGTTGCCCCTTGACCCCAGCAGGGACTCTGTCCCTGCACCCTGCAAGGGAGTTCCTCCCTTGACCCTTTTTCGCGATTGAGTTGAGCGCACTTGCATACTTCTCCCGCGTGCTTATTGGGAAAACCCAGTTTTCCGCAAAAAAGGCTACTACTTTACCATGGAGGTTCCAAAATGCGCCGAATAACAGCCCTGCTGCTGATGCTCCTGCTGCTCCCCGGACTCGTTGCCGCCGAGGACGACTTCGACCTCGATGACATTCTCTCCGACGCTGACCCCGATGTGGTCAAAAACACATACAGTCAGCCGGGCAACGCAGACGACATCCTGCTCGACGAGAATAACGAGCCCGTCTCCATCTACGAGGAGGACGGCTCGATTCTCATCACGCTGACCGCAACGGGGGACTTCACCGTCGGCGGAGACAGCCGAAAGTCCACCAACATCTGGATGAATGAGCTGAAGAAGCACGATAACGACTACAACTTTGCCCTTGCGAACGTCCGCGACATTTTCCTCGCCGATGACCTCACCATCGTCAACTTCGAGGGCACGCTGACGGACAGCACCTATGTGCCGTCGGAAAAGCGCAATAACGAGTTCCTGTTCTCCGCATCGCCCGACCATGTCAGCATGCTGGTGGACAACGGCATCGAAGCGGTTGCGCTGGAGAACAACCACGTTCTTGACCACGGTCAGGCGGTCTACGAGGAAACGCAGCAGCACCTTGACGACGCGGGCATCGTGTGGTCAAACAGCACGCACGTCGGCGTGATGGAAGTCAAGGGCATCCAAATCGCCATGCTCAGCTACCTGTGCATCGACCGCTACAACACGCTTTGGGATCAGGTGCCAAAAGACATTGCCGCTGCGAAGGAACAGTACCCGATTGTCATCGTCAGCTTCCACTGGGGCAAGGAAATGGCCTACTCGCCCACGCAGAATCAGATTAAGATGGGGCGTTTAGCGGTGGATTCCGGCGCTGACCTTGTGCTGGGGCATCACAGCCACCGCATGAACCCGATTGAATACTATAACGGTGTGTACATCTGCTATTCGCTGGGAAATTTCTGCTTTGCAGGCAACAGCAAGCCGAGCGACATGTCCAGCTTCATGTTCCAGACGCGCTGGCGCATCCGGGACGACGAAATCACGAACGAAGGCTTCCGCATCATCCCGATTCGCATTTCCAGCCGCACTGACCGCAACGACTTCACCCCGACGGTTTTCGGCGACGGCGCGGCGCGCGACGCGGTGCTGACGACGCTGAAGAACAACGGCAAGTCGCTGGAATATGTGGTGTCGGAATATCCGCTGGAGTGGAAGGAATAAACGAGGTCGCCTGTCAGCAGCCTGCTGATGGGCGATTTTTGTGCGTGAATGGTGTACTTGACGTGTGCCGCCCGATGGCGTACAATAGTATCATACTATTTCCAAATGAGAATGCGCCAAGATGCGCCGCGAATTTTTCGTTCTGGCTAACGGGAGTGAAATGCAGCGTAGCAGTGCTACGCTAAATGGAACGACCGGACGCCAGAGCGGAAAAGGCGCAAGCAGATGGCGCAGGTGAATTTGGAAATAGTATCAACAAGGAGGGATATGCCGTGCAAGAAACGACCGCGATTCTAAGCAATGAACTGCTGGACGACCACCAATACACCGTCTTTGCGTTTGGCGGCGTAGTGCTGCGTTTCCGCGCGCCGGACTGCCTGCAAGCCTACACCGAGGTTAAGGAGTGGGACAACGGCTATCTTGTGGTGATGGCAAAGTACAGCCACAAAGAACAGCCGATTGAAGAGTACATCGACCTGCTGCCCATCTTGGAGAATCTCCGCATGGACGCGCAGGGGTTTTTAACGCCGATTAAGGAGGTTGAAATCAGCAATGAATGACATTGAAAAGCGCAAATTAGCTGATCAGGCAGACATGATTGTGAACGGTTATGCTTATACGCACACCGCGCAAGATTTTCGCGTCTGCAATCTGAATTCTGAACATTGTGCCGTGTTTTCTCCCACGTGCGAAATGCTGGAAACGAATATGGATAATATTGAGCTGCATATCGCCCGCAGTTATCTGCTGAAAAATCTTGAACTGTTGGAAGGATAACCAGCCATGCCGAAATACTATGAATATAAGATTGCTGGATATTACCTTTACTTTACTTCGCACTGCACCATCGAGGCCATGCATGTCCATGCCAGCGACGGCATTTGACTGAAAGCGGTTCTGCCAAATTCTTTGTCAAAGGCAACGGTGATACCGTTGTGCAAAACAGAGGCATCCTGACTGATCGCGAAATCAGCAAAATTCAGGCGTTCATTCGCATGAATTATCAAGAAATGTACCTCGCTTGGGCAGCATACAGCGATAACAGTTTCTATCGCGGCTAATCGCCCCCGAAAAAACATCACAAATACAATTCCCTTCGGTTTTCCCGCGAAACCGTTTTTCCTGCGCGCGCACGGGCTGAAAAATGCAATCCGTGCGCGTTTTCTGCTATCAGGGCGGCGGAAATGCAGTCGTTCAGCCGAAATTGTGCAGGTGTTGCGGAATTCGCTTTCTACGCGGTCGTATTTTTGCCCAGATTGCACATTGCATTCTCGATTCGTTGGCGTATAATACTTTGCGGGCACGGAAGAATGCGCCCAAATCATTCCACCTGGACGAACAAGGAGGTTGCAGCCATGCCTGCGACGAATACCGCCACGCCGACCGAAACGAAGCAGACCGCTGAGCAGATTCCCCAGCCGAAAGAACCTACGAAGGGGTTCGACCCCGACTCCATCCGCGCGTTCCTGAAGAAGCTCACGCAGAAGAAGTAATCTACGCGACTACTCCGCCAGGCAGTTCTTGCTGTTTGGCGTTTTTTTGATGACAGCAAAAGCCCCGAACGTGCTTCCTGATGCAGGAAGTGTCCGGGGCTTTCTTCGTGCTGATGGCGGGACTCGAACCCGCACGCCGCAAGGCAAGGGATTTTAAGTCCCCAGTGTCTGCCATTCCACCACATCAGCGTCAGGGTTGATTATACCACGGACGTGGTAAAAAGTCAATGCGGGGATTGGCATCGCAGGGGGGCAGTCAGCAGACTGCAGAACTGCTTTGCTTTATCTATGTTGCTTGATTTGTATTGTTGCAGGGGGAATCGCCTCTGCGGAGGCGACCAAAGGGCTTTGCGGTCGCCCTTTGGAAACCTTCGCATTGCACTCCCATGTTTCTTGATTTTTATGCTGCAAGGGGAAATCGCCTCTACGGAGGCGACAAGGGGGCTTTCCGATCGCCCCCTTGACCCCTTCGGGTCGCCACTACCGGAGTTGACTTTTTCCGCTGCAGAAGGAATCGCGCCTGTGGTCGCGATAGAAGGATGCACTCACCGATTCGGCAGCAGCGTCAGAATCTCCTTAATTGACATGCAGTATGGATCGGCTTCGTGGCTGCGGCCGTGCTCCAGAATCACCTGCGCGGTCTTCTGCATCGCGGGGAAGGCGCTGCGAATCAGGTGGTTTGCGTGGATGACGATGTTCACGCCGTGCGCCGCGAGTTCATCCTCCGTCGTCATGTTGTAGGTCGTGGGAACGACGACAAGCGGCGTTTTCGGGTCGTCCTTGCGGAAGGCGTCGCAGAAGGCGAACACCTCGTCCGGCGTTTTCGCCTTGGAGTGAATCATGATGCCGTCCGCGCCCGCTTTGACGTAGGCGTGGCAGCGGGTCAGCGCATCATCGAGGCCCTGTTCCAGAATCAGGCTCTCGCAGCGCGCGATAATCATGAAGTCCTTCGTTTTCTGCGCATTTTTGCCCGCGGTGATTTTCTCGCAAAAGTCGGGGATGCTTGCCTGTTTCTGTCCCGCACCCGTGCCAAACAGGCTGTTCTTCTTCAGCCCCTGCTTGTCCTCGATGATGACGGCGCTGATGCCCGTGCGTTCCAGCGTCTGCACGTTGTAGACAAAGTGCTCGACCAGCCCGCCGGTGTCGCCGTCCAAAATAATCGGCTTCGTCGTCACTTCCATGATTTCTTCCAGCGTGTTCAGGCGGCTGGTCATGTCCACCAGTTCAATGTCCGGTTTTCCCTTCGCGGTGGAGTCGCACAAGCTGCTGACCCAAATTGCGTCGAACTGGCGGCGGCCCTTGGGCGTTTCGACGGTCGTTTTTTCGACAATCAGCCCAGTCAGGCCGTCGTGGGCCTCCATCACGGACAGGCACGGCTTGTAATGCAGCAGGCGGCGGAGGCGGCTCCGGCGCGTCTCCGGCAGGGAGAGCAGCTGATCAAGGGTCGAAAGCGTCTCCTCGGTCGCGGTGTGCGTGTAGGGGAATTCCACCAGCTCGCCGCCCCAGCCTTTGAGCGTCTCAATGACTTTTTGACGGATATTCGCCTGATAGCCGACGAGCCAGTCATCCCCATGCACCACAATGTCGGGACGCAGGCGGTTGAGGATGTCCGTATAATCCAGACTTTCCTGCACGACGACGCGGCTGACGTACTTCAGCCCCTCAAACATCGCGATGCGCTCCTCCAGCGGAATCAGCGGATAATGCTTGTAGCTGGCGACGACCTCGTCCGTCAGCAAGCCGACGGTCACTTCGCCCAGCTCCGCCGCGCGCTGCAAAATGCGGATATGCCCGTTGTGCAGAATATCCGTCGAAAAGCAAATGTACACCTGCTTCATTCAAAGTACCTCCTGACGGAATCGAGTCAAGACAACTTCCCGATCCGCCTGATTGTCGATTTCAGCGCAGAGCCTCCCGCCGCACTCCAGCGGGTACAGCGGAATCTCCCCTGACACGGCGTTGAACGCATTCTCGGCGTAGCACTTCACGTCCCCACGCTCCACAAAGCGCTCGATTTCGTCCATCCAGCTGGAAAAATCCGCCGCTTGCCAGTGGTACGCCGCCTGACATTCCACGCTGCCCGCGTCGAAGCAGTCCACACCTACGCGCCGGATACGCCCGTCCCGAATCAGCGCCTTGAAGTCCTTGTCCGGCAGGGGCAGCGTGGAATCCACCGCCATCACGCTTCTGCCCGACGCCGCCAGCGCATCCATCACCGCCGGATGCAGCACCAAATCGCCGTGCAGGCTGATGACGTCCTGCCCGCGCAGCAAATTCCGCGCCAGATACATGCTGTAAATATAGTTCGTCTCCCGATACTTCGGATTATGGACGAAGTGGAAGCGGATGCCGCTGTCCAGCGATTCCAGATACGCTATCAGCGTGTCCGCCAGATGCCCCGTCGTCACCACCGCTTCCGTCACGCCGATGCGCCGCAGCAGCTTCACCTGCCACGAGATGATGGTTTCCTGTTCGGTCAGGCGGCACATGCACTTGGGATGCTCCCGCGTTTCGTCGCCCATGCGCGACCCCAACCCCGAATTGAGCAGCAATGCAATCATGCCTTTTCCTCCCGCAAAAATGCCATCAGCGCGTCACGGTTCTGGATGGGCGTTGTCGTCGGGCGGCCTAAATCCGCGCGCGCCCCCACCGCACAGGCAACCTCCAGCATCGTCAGCTGATTCGCCCTCTTCGCTTCCTGCAGGGCAGCTTCCAGCGTCGATTCATCCCGCGCGTTTAGCGTCCGGGGGTATCCGACCGCTGATGCGACCTTCGCTGCGCACAGTCCCCCTTCGCACACGGGCATCCCGCCGACCGTCTCATGCGCGGCATTGTTGATAACGACGTGGATGAGGTTCGCCGGCTTGCGCTGGGCAATCACCGGCAGTGCGCCAAGGTGCATCAGCGCCGCGCCGTCGCCGTCCAAGCACCAAACGCGGCGGTTCGGCTTCTCCAGCGCGATTTCCAGCGCAATCATGCTTGCATGTCCCATCGACCCGACGGTCAGGAAGTCACGCTCGTGCCCTTCGCCGCGCTTCTCGCGAAGCTCGAAGATTTCGCGGCTGAGCTTCCCCGTCGTGGACACAACCACATCGCCCGCATCCATCGCGTTCAGCATGATTTCCGCCGCCCGCTCACGGGTGAGGGTGTTTTCGTTGCCGTACGCGGGCTTGAGCGAGCAGGTCAGCGCGCCTTTGCGAACGACAATCGCCGCGCACTGCCGCTGATTCAATTGTTCGCGCAGGAAGGCAAAATCCGCCGCAAACTGCTCTTCCGTCGTATCCTTGCTGAGGATGCGGTAGGGGACGCCGAGAATCTCCAGCTGCGACAGGGTGATTTGCCCCTGCTTGACGTGCTGCAGTTCATCGTGCACACCGGGTTCGCCGCGCCAGCCGACGACGAGCAGGCACGGCAGCTGATACACCTGCGCATCCATCAGCGACGCAAGCGGATTGACGGCATTGCCCAGCCCGGAATTCTGCATATAGCACAGCGCGGGACGCCCCGTCGCGAGGAAATGCCCGGCAGCGAGACCGACCGCGTTTCCCTCATTCGCCGCGACAATGTGCCGGGGCGAATGAACGCCGTAGAGGGCGTAGAGGGAATCGCAAAGTCCTTTTAGCTGCGAATCCGGCACGCCGGTAAAAAAGTCAATGCCCGCCCCTTCGCAGGCAGAAAGAAGTCGCTGTGCATCCATGCAAAAAGACCTCCGTTTCTTCGCTTCTATTATAGCGGAAAGAGGAAACGGGGTCAAGTGCACTGTCGCTTTCTTCTCCTTTTCCCCTTTACAACACCCCTTCAAACCGCTATAATAGGACAAACAGAATCACGGAAGGAGCGTGTTCCACGATGTCCGAAGTCAAAACCCGCGCAGAACGCATTGCGCTCAAGGTTCGCCGGAAGCAGCGGCTCGTCCGCGTCGCGCTGGGCGAGGAGAAGGCGGATGTTGTCCTCAAAAACGCCGATTATGTCAACGTATTCTCCGGCACGATTGAGCATGGCGATATTGCCGTTGCCAACGGGCTGGTCGTCGGCATGGCTGACCATTACGACGGCTTGATGGAGGTCGATGTCAGCGGCAAAATCGTCGCACCCGGCTTTATCGACGCGCATATTCACCTGGAGAGCAGTCTCGTCAGCCCGACCTCGTTCGCGCGCGCGGTGCTCCCCCACGGCACAACCACCGTCATCACCGACCCGCACGAAATCGCCAACGTCTGCGGTATGGGCGGCATCGACTACATGATGGCGGCGACAGAAAATCTGCCGCTGGATGTGCATTTTATGCTCCCGTCGTGTGTTCCGGCGATGGCGTTCGAGGAAAACGGCGCGACGCTGACATGGCGCGACATCAACGCCTATTTCGACCATCCCCGCGTGCTGGGGCTGGCGGAGATGATGAATTATCCGGGTGTGATGATGGGCGACCGCGCGACGATGGAGAAAATCGTCGTTTCACAGGCGCATCACAAGAAGATTGACGGCCACGCGCCGGGGCTGTCCGGCAAGGCGCTCAACGCGTACATGTCCGCCGGCGTCTATTCCGACCACGAGTGCGACACCATTGATAACGCATTGGAAAAACTGCGCAAGGGGCAGTTCATCATGATTCGCGACGGCACGGCGGCGCAGAATCTCGAAGCCCTCATGCCTCTGCTGACGGAGCAGTATGCGCACCGCTGCATGTTCTGCACTGACGACAAGCACCCCTACGACCTGCTGCACAAGGGGCACATTGACTACATCGTCCGCAAGGCGATTTCCCTCGGTGCCGACCCGATTCTGACCATCAAGGTCGCCAGCCACTACGCCGCGCGGTACTTCCTGCTGAACAACAAGGGCGCGATTGCACCGGGGTACTTGGCGGATTTCGTCGTGCTGGACAACCTGCATGATGTGAATGTGGAGATGGTGTTCAAGCGCGGCAAGCTGGTTTACGACGGGCACGAGGTGGAGATCGCCGCGCCGGACATTGACCCGGACATCCTCGCGGGCGTGCTGGACACGTTCCACCTGCCGGATGTAACGCCGGACCAGCTGCGGATTGGGCGTGCGCCGCTGATTGGCCTCATCGACGGGCAGATTGTGACCGAAGACTTGGGGCACGCGGAAGGCGTCGATAACGGCATCTGCCAGATGACCGTCTGCGAGCGGCACCACAACACGGGGCATGTCGCCAGCTGCTACGTCCTCGGCTACGGGATTCAGCGCGGCGCGGTTGCGACGTCGATTGCCCACGACAGCCACAACATCATTGCCTGCGGCGTATCGCCGGAGGACATTGCCTTTGCGGTCAACGAGCTGAAAAAGATGCACGGCGGCATCATCGTCGTGGAGAACGGGCAGGTGCAGGCTCGTCTGTCGCTGGAGTTGGCGGGGCTGTTTACTGACCGTCCGCTGCCGGAAGTGAACGAGAAGTTAGAGCACTGCAAGGCGGCAGCGTGGGCGCAGGGCGTAAATCGCGGCATTGACCCGTTCATGACGCTTTCGTTCGCGAGTCTGCCGGTGATTCCGGCACTGCGGCTCACCACCAAGGGGGTCTTCAATGTCAACACATTGAAGTTTGTTGAGTGATATTCTGATTGATTTTCTTCTCCAAACTTGAGTTTTGGGCAATACCGCACAAATGAGTTGGTGCGATGGCGAATGCATTTTTTGTCAGATGCGATTGCAGAAATCGAAGGTTTACTGGAGGTAAATCGAGATTTCTGCAAGAAGCAGATGGCAGAAAAGGCATCGCCAGCGCTGCCGACGAATTGTGCGGTAGTGCCTTTGATGTTGCAGAGGGTTTCGCCTCTGCGGAGGCGAGGAGGGGGCTTTCCGCTCGCCCCCTCCACCCCTTCGGGCTGCACACCCATGTTTCTTGGATTTTATCGGAAGTTTTATGGTTAGTTTCCCTATCGTTTTCCCAACCAACACAATAAACCTGTAACATGGGAGTGCGTTGCGAAGGGGTCAAGGGGGCGATCGCAGACTTCGTCTGTTTCTATTGCCCCCTCGTCGCGTCCGCAGACGCGACACATCCGCGCCGCAGACAAATTCTATTTTATTGAATAAACTCAATTTCAAAAAAGGAGCTGACCACACTGATGCAACAGGAATCCAAAGCGCACCGTCTTTGGACGCTCTTTTCTTCCATGCTCCTCATCAGCACCTTCACTTTCGGCGGCGGATTCGTCATCGTATCGCTGATGAAGAAGAAATTCGTCGATGAGCTGCATTACCTGACCGAAGAGGAAATGCTGGACATGACCGCCCTGGCGCAGACCGCACCGGGCGCGATTGCCGTCAACGGCGCCATCCTCGTTGGGCGGCGCATCGCCGGGATTTCGGGGCTGATTGTCGCGGTACTGGCGACAATTCTGCCGCCGATTGTCATCATCAGCGTCATCTCCATGATGTACGCTGCGTTCGCCGAGAACGAATGGGTACGCGCGGTGCTGACGGGGATGCAATCGGGCGTGGCGGCGGTCATCTGCGACGTAACGGCAAATCTTGGCGGCAAGGTCGTGCAGTCGAAGGATTGGCTGAATCTGCTGCTGATGGCGGGCGCGTTCACGGCATCCGCCGTCTTTCACGTCAACGTCATCGTGGTCATCCTCGTTGCGGCGGCGATTGGCGTTGTCCGGGCGCTGCTGGCGCGAAAGGGGGGCGTATCCGCATGATGGTGCTGTTCCTCGTCTTTTTCCAAATCGGGCTGTTCAGTGTCGGCGGTGGATATGCTGCCATGCCGCTGATTCAGTCGCTGGTGGTGGAGTCGCACGGCTGGCTGACGATGGCAGAATTTACGAACCTAATGACGATTGCCGAGATGACCCCCGGCCCGATTGCGGTCAACTCCGCGACATTCGTCGGGATGCGCTGCGCCGGACTACCGGGGGCGCTCGTCGCGACGTTCGGGTGCATTGCGCCGTCGCTGATTCTCGTCACGCTTCTTTCCTATCTATATGGACGATTCCGTTCCGGACAGACGATGCAGAACGTGCTGGGCGCGCTGCGTCCCGTGGTCGTCGCGCTGATTGCGTCGGCGGCGCTGAGCATCGTGCAGGTCGCGGCGGTGAAATCGGGCGGCGGTGTGTCCATCGTCGGCATTGTGCTGATGGTCGCGGCGTTCCTCGTCCTGCGCTGGAAGAAATGGAACCCAATTCTGGTGATGCTGCTCTGCGGCATCGGCGGCGCGGCGGCGCACGCGGTCGGCTGGCTGTAACGAAAATCTTCCGAAACCATTTGTCCGCCCTTGACAGGGATTGATGCGTGTGTTATGCTCCAAACCGAAGCGGTTAGTTGCAATTAACCAATTGGAGACATACGCGCATGAACATCCTGTGCATCCTGCTTGCCCTGGGCATCATCGGCCACGCCATCAACATGTACTGCGACCGCATCCTGAGCATCTTCCCCAACGGCACGCTGAAACTCGTCAACTACAGCAAGCTGAAGGAAGGCGACTACGCCGCGAAGCTGCTGGAGGGCGTTTCGCCAAGTGTGCCGATGCGTTCAGGCGTGCTGGGCGTGTTTGCCATCGTGCTGGAGTTCTGCGGATACGCGGCACTGGCGGCGTATGCGTACCAGAAAGCCCCGGTGTACGGCGCAATTCTGTTCGTCGGCATGACGTTCGCGTGCATCGTCAGCTCCGCGTATCACTTGAAGTGCGGGCTGGCGGAGTACATGTTCCTCAAATATGGGCGGGACGAGCGTGCCAAGGGCATGATGCTTGACCTGATGGGCAGCGGCGCATCCCTGCGCCTGTGTTCTCTGGGAATGATTACGTTCTACATCACCCTGATGGTTGCTATCATCACCGGCGCGATTGGCTTCCCGATCTGGGCGCTCGTGTTCACGATTCTCCCGATTTTCATCGTCATGTTCCCCCTGCAAATCGTCGGCATGCTGCATATTGCCGCGATGGTGTCAATGCTTGGCTGGATGTTCCTGATTTAACCGCAAAAGGACTGCTGCGCGGGCACTTTTCTCCGCTCACAGTCCTTTTTCTGCGTTTGCCCTCACTCGCGCGGATTTTTTGCAAAAATCACGAAAATTCCCTTGACAAACGCCCCGATTCGCGCTATAATAATTAATGTTGCGGATGACCCGCCGCAATATGAGCTTCATATGGAGAGTTGGCTGAGTGGTCTAAGGCGCACGACTGGAAATCGTGTGTGGGCTTATACCCCACCTAGGGTTCAAATCCCTAACTCTCCGCCAGATTAGCATCGGTTCGATAGAATCGGTGCTTTTCTTTTGCCCTCGCAGCAAATCCCCCCAGTCACCAAAAAGTGCCTCGCTAATAAAAAAGTGCGTACTTGCGCCCATATCAGAAATGGTGTATTCTTTCATCGTGGCCACAAGATAACCCCTTTCCCCGAACGCCCCACCTTGGAGGAACCCATGAGGAAACTGATTTCCCTGCTGGTGATGATTTTGCTGCTGCTGTCCGCTGCGCTGGCGAAAGTGAGCACCCCGACCTGCACCACCGTGACGCTTGCGACCGGCAGCGTTCACGGCGGATTTCCCCGCGAAGATGCATGAGGTTTTCCCGGACTACGCGGGCGAAAACCATCTGGAAATGACGGCTGGATTCCTGTTCCCGGCGGAGTAAGTAAGAAAAGACAGGCTGTTCGAGCGTTTTGCTCGGACAGCCTGTTTTTTGTCAGTATCCCGCTTTCTGCAATTCGTCCAGCAGTGCGCACTTGCGCTTGTAGTCCCTGCGCCACTGTTCAGCAAGGTCAGCAATTATCTTTCTTCCCTCGTCGGTGCCTTTCATGCGTTCCAGCTGCCGGATGACCTCGCAGTAGGCGGCGCGCGACGAAGCACCTTGCATAGCGCGATTCACCATGTTGCGGTAGAGTGCCAGCGTGCGGGCGGAATTCCATGCCATCAGCGGGTTAAAATAGGTACACAGTCCCTCAAAATTGCTGTGTTGCTGAATCCGCTGGAGCAGCTGCTCCCACTGCTCAATGGATGCCAGCAGGGGCAGGCGGATAGTGCTTGTCGTCGGCAGTTTCATCAAACGTTCCGCCTCGTCGCGCCACGCATCGGTGGGAAGCGTCGCTCGAAGCGCATCAATCTGCTCCATGCTGTACTGATTGTACTGCTCAATGTACTGCCGAATCGCCTGCTGCGCAAGGTCAGGCTGATTCGCGCGCTGATAGAGCAAAATCAGCTGTTCGCGGCGCTGCTTGCATGGCATATATTCCCCGGCGAACGTCTGCAAATCCGCCTTGACCTGCTCGATGGCTTCCGTCCACTTTTCCGCCGCCATCAGCGTTTTCAGTGTCCGGTCATGCGCATACGGCACATCCCAATGCGAATGCCAGAAGCTGATGATGTCCTCCTGCGAAGCGTGCAGCTGCTGCATCGTTTTTTCACGCTGATTCAGCAGATTCACCATCGCGCCTCCACCGCGTTCCTGCGCATTCGGCTTCCATTCGGCAATTTTCTCGTCGAGCAGCGCAAGATTCCGCTGATGAATCGCTTCGTCCCACGGATACGAAAACAAGAACGCCAGCGGCGCGGTGAAATACGGCAGCGGTTGCCACGTCCGGAATGCAGCGGCGAACCACTCGTACATTGCCGACTGCTGGGCGGGTGCTGCGATGGCAAGAATCCGCATCCATGCATCGCGGCAAGCGGCTTCGATATCCTCCTGTTCAAGAATTTCATCGGCGGATTCAAACATCATTGCCGTGTCGCAAACGAGTTCAAACGCCAGCATCGCATGTCCCGGCGTCAGCAAATCAGCCAATTCCGCATCCATCAGCTCCAGCAGTTCCTGAACGGGTGATTCCTCTTCTTCGTCATATTCTTCTTCGTCATATTCCGCGTATTCGTCATACTCGTTTTCGGAATAGCGTTCGGCGGCGTGAAGCGTCTGCGTCAGGGTGCGCTGCCAATTGAGGCGGCGTTCATCCGCACGGACAGGTGCATTGCCCTTGCACAGCATCAGCCGATTTCGGAGTGCTTCGTCCTTTTTCAGCAGCGGACGAAGAAAATCCCGAAGCGTTTCGGCGGACAGATCGTTCAGCTTCTTCTCCCACTCCGGCGCGGGCAATTCCGATTCCGGCAGATGGGTCGCCGCAAAGAGAGCCGCCGCCATATGCTTGCAGTTTGCGCCCTCTTTCGCAAAAGGGCAGGTGCAGGACAGAGTTGCCACGGCATCGCCTGCCAGCGTAATCTCAACCCGATACAGCCGCGTGCCTTCTACATCAGCAGTGATTTTCTCCTGCGTGCAGTGCAGATCTTTCACTGCACCGGCACGCCAGTAATTGCGCCCGCGCGTAATCATCTTCGAGATAAAATTCTCTTTCCAGTCAGTGATGTGCATCGGCATTCCACCTTTTACAAAACAGGCTGCCCGTTTTTCTCGGACAGCCTGCTTGCTTATTCCTTCGACTCAATCTCAATGCCGCGTTCTGCCAGCCAGTTCGGCCAGTAGTCGTCGGTGTAGAGCAGTGCCTCGCGGGTGGAGGGCATCGGGGGCAGCGAGCCGCCCGTGGCGTAAATCAGCGCAGAAATCGGCAGAACGGTGTAGCCCTGCTCCTCGTAGTAGGTCAGGACAGCATCAAGAATTTCCCAGCTGTGATTCGCGTCGAGATGGCAGAGCAAAATATTGCCGGGCGCGAGCTTGGCGCGCGTCGTACCGTTCTTGATGCACTCCTCCACCGTATATTTGCCGATGGAGTCCTTCGTGCTCATGTTCCACAGCACGCACTCCATGCCTTCCGCGCGCGAAACGCTGATGACGTTGCTGTTCACGTCCCCGTACGGCGGGCGCATCAGGCGCGGCGAGACGCCCAGCGTTTCCGCCATGGTCTCCGCCGGAAAAACGATTTGGCGCATCATGCTGTATGGCCGTTCCTTCGTCAGCTGCGGATGCGTGTTCGTGTGGTCGCCGATTTCATTGCCCGCCGCCAGCACGCGCTTGGATTCCTCCGGGAACGTGCGGACGAAATAGCCCGTCATGAAGAAGGTGATATTCGTGTTGTGCTTCGCCAGCACTTCCAGCACCTGATCGGTGTTCTTGCCGCCGAAACCGCAGTCCATGCCGATGCCGACAAGTTTCCGCTCCGTCTCCACGTTCTTGACGGCGCGCTGTCCCTTCGCAACGACGGTCAGGTAACCGCCATCCGCCACACAGCGATCGCCCAGCCACACGCTCAGGCGGGTGTATCCCTCCATATCAGCGGTTGGGGTGATAGAGAAGCTCATGTCGCCGCTCGGATTCGACCACTTCGCTTCCGCCAGCACTGTACCCTTGTCATCGCGCAGCTGGAAGGTGTTGTTGCCCTTGACGATGGTGGATGAATTCGTCACCGTCATGCGGACACTCATCTTCTTGCCCACCGTGCCAAAGTTGATGCCCAGATAGAACTGCACGTTCGGCAGGCGCTGGATGGTCAGCGTGTGCTTGCCCGTGCCGGTGTAGCCGTCGCCGCTCTGCAGCTCAAAGACGACCTTGCCGCGCTCCTCCACCACCTGCGTCGGAACGGTCAGCATGGTACTCTTCTGCCCTGCCGGGATGACCACGGAATACGCGCCGTCCAAGCCGTCGCAGGTCAGGGAAACCGTCAGGTCTTTGTCGCTTGCGGGCGACACGTTCAGCTTCATCGTATAATCATAGCCGCCGTTGATTTGCCCGTTTTTCTCGGCAAAGGTAACTTTCACGCCGTCCGCCAGCGCGACGGACATCAGCAGCGCCAGCATCATGCCCAGCGCACAGAACCATTTTTTCATGTGCAGCCTCCATTGGTCGTCGATCGTTGATATATCTGCTCGGACATACACGTCCACTTCTATTATACCATTGATTGAAAAGGAACACAAGTGCAAAAAAGCGCCGCTCCGCTTGGCCATGCACGGTCAGGCGGGCGGCGTGATGTGTCAGAGGATTACTGCGCCAGCAGCATGTTCAGCACATCAATGATGTTGCGGCTGTTCTCCAGCTGATTCTCCATGCCTTCGACAATCTGCTCTTCCGCAGTCGTCTCATCCGCATCCGCGTGCAGGACAACCGGCAGCTGCTTGCCGACGAACTGCTCCGCGAAAGCATCCAGCATTTCCTGCGTCAGACCTTCGACTTCATTTTCCAGCGTCAGCTTCAACTCCGTCACCACATTGTTCGCATCCAGATGCAGTTCAACATCAAGCGTGTATTCGTCCGGCAACAAAGAAGTGATGGTGGTGGTAAGAACTCTTCCTTCAGCAGCGGGTTCTTCCGTTGCTTCGGGTTCGACGGTGGGTTCTTCCGTCGCTTCTGGCTCGGCGGTGGGTTCTTCCGTCGCTTCGGGCTCGGCGGTGGGTTCTTCCGTCACAGCGGGTTCGACGGTGGGTTCTTCCGTCGCTTCTGGCTCGGCGGTGGGTTCTTCCGTCACAGCGGGCTCGACAGCGGGTTCTTCCGTCGCGGCGGGTTCGGCGGTGGGTTCTTCCGTCGCGGCGGGCTCGGCAGCGGGTTCTTCCGTCACAGCGGGCTCGACAGCGGGTTCTTCCGTCGCTTCGGGCTCGGCAGTGGGTTCTTCCGTCACAGTGGGTTCGGCGGTGGGTTCTTCCGTCGCTTCGGGCTCGACGGCGGGTTCTTCCGTCGCGTCGGGTTCGTCAGCGGGTTCTTCCGTCGCTTCGCCGTTCAGCGCGCTCTGCGCCAAGCCGAGGTTCTGCATCAGCTCATCCAGCTGGGCGGACACGTTGTCGAGGTAGCCCTGCGCCGCCGCCTGATTCGCCTTTGCGGTGTCCAGTTCAGCGGTCAGCGTTTCCACCTGCGCCTTGTTCGCTTCGTTTTCGTCGTTCAGCACAACCAGCTGGGCTTCCAGCTCCGCCACCTTTGCGGTGGATTCTTCCAGCACCAGCTGCGCTTCGCGGAGGTCATTCTGCGCGGTGGTCAGTTCCGCCTGCGCCGTCTCCTTGTCAGCAATGGTCTGCTGGAGTTCGGTGTTGCTGGCGGCCAGCTGACCGTTGACCTCATCCAGCTGACTGGACAGGTTATTCGACCGCACGAACAACGCGACCATCACGATGACCGCCACGACCAGCACGACGATGAGTGCGAACAGGGAGACTTTCTTCTTCTCGCTGTTTTCCGGCGTGTTCTGTGCCGGCGTCTGGGACTTGTTTTCGGACATGGGAACTTCCTCCTTGCTTTGTCAGTCGAATCTCAGGCTGTGAATAAATGCGGCTGGCATACTATTCCCAAATGCGAATGCGCAAGCAGATAGCGCAAGTGAATTGGGGAATAGGCTCACTCCTCTGCCTGCCCAAGGAGCTGCCGTGCGGCGTCCACCTGCGCCTGAAGGGATGAAAGCGTCTTTTGCAGCGTCTCCACCTCTCCGATCAGCTCACTGTCTGGGGTCCGAAGGAGAGCGAGCTGCTGCGTGAGCGTTTCCGCCTGCGCCGCTAATTCCGCATTCTCGCTGCGGAGCGCCTTGCGCTGGGCGCGGAGTTCCTGCTCGCGCGCGGACGCTGCATCCGCTTCGGGCTGCACCGCCTGCAATTGCGCCAGCGTTTCCGGCAGGTCAACGTCGATTTGCGCGCGCTGCGTCTGCTGGAGCTTCAAGCGCGCCAGACTTGCATCCAGCTGCAATTGCGTCAGCCGAAGCTGCTCGCCCTGCTGCGCCAGCCGAACCGCCAGCACACACAGCGCCACGCACACCACACACATCACCGCGACAAAAATGGCGCGGAATCCCTTGGAAACTTTCGGCAGCATGCTGCTTCCTCCTCTTCCAGTCTCGCCAACAGGAGCCTTTCTATTCACTATTGTAGCATATTCCGGTACAAATTGCAAAGCAAAAGCGCTGAAAAATGCCGCTTGTTCGGCAAATTGTTACAAATCATTCATTTTTTGAGCCGCATCGGCGAGACTTTTGGCGAGATAGTCCAAATTTTCCTGCCGGCAGACGGTATCGCGGGAAGTGTGGATGCGCCCGGTGATGAGTCCCACCCCCGCGCTGTGGTGGTATGCCGATACGCCCACCCCGCACACGAAGCGCCGATAATCGCCCGCGCCTTGCACACCCGCGCGCCCGAAGAACTGCGTCGACACGCCGGATGCCATTGCGTTTTCTTCGAGGGATTCGCGGACGGCGGCGTATTCCGGCTTCTCCTGCGCCATTTTCGGGGCGCTGATGACAAAGGTGTCGCCATCCCCAACGCAGTTGAGGTCAACAAGCAGCTTCATCGTCTGCACTTCGACGTGCTGTGCGCCGTAGCTCTTTGCGCCGCGGCTGCCCGTCTCCTGATGATCAAAGAGGATGAACGCCGTCTTTTCGCGTGCTTCAGGGGACAGGCGCTGCATCGTCTCCAGCAGGGCGGCAATGCCGGATGTGTTGTCATTGACGTTATGCTTGTTCGCCGCGCCGAACATCATCAGCAGCATCAGCGCCAGATAGGCAAAAAAGAACGTCAGAATCAGCCAATCGCCGCTCTTCGTCGCCAGCCCGACTGCCGTGCCAATCAGCAGGGAAATCAGCAGCATTCCCAGCAGCACCGCGCCCTGTGCGAGGATATACACCGGGAAATTCCGGGGAATGCGCAAGTCCGGCACGCCGATGGTCGCCGCCGTATCGTAGTGGGCGCTGATGAGCAGTTCGGCATTTTGAGGGTCGCCGGCGACGATGTTGCGGTGGCGCAGCTTGTCCTTTCGGTTCATGCCGTCCACATAGGGGCGATACCCCATTTCGCGCATCTTCGCCATCACCCACTTCTCGAACGCCCGCTTCTGCGCCGTCGTTTTGCGGATGGGGAACTGCGCGTCGATTTCTTCGCGTATGGTCATGCTTGCTCCTTCCCGACGACCTGCCGGAGGACGGCTTCCACCGTGTCCGCCACGCCCTGCAGGGTAATTTCGTCGTACGTCGTGTCATGTTTGGTATGAATTTTGCTGCAGTACCAGCCTACATGCTTTTTCTTGCGGCAGGCGCAGATGCCCACGCCGAGCTTGAAGTATTGGCGGAACCGCTCTTTTTGAGCCTTGCTTTTGCGCACCGGAAACCGCGCATTGACCTCCTGCATCCAGCGATTCGTATTCACTTTTCCTGCTCCTTTTCCGTGTACGGCACGACCTCCACCACCGTCAGCGTGTCTCCCTCGACGACAAAGCGAATATCCACCTCGCCATACGGCACGCCATACACGCGCTTTCCGTCATGCTGATACGCCGGGCGCGGGTCTTGCGCGAGCAAGCCCATCACGGCGGGCAGATTCTGCTTGGGAACGTACTTTTTTAGCTTCTCCGGGAAATCCACCGTCAAGCGATGGCGTTCGGTCTGCTCGGTGAACCCGCCGACCGCGTCCGGCACGCTGTCCACATACGGCAGGTACGGCTTGATGTCCACAATTGGCGTGCCGTCCATCAAATCCGCGCCGGAGACGACGAGCGTGATGCGCCCGTTCTCCTCCTCCATGCGAATCAAGCGGACAACCGTCAGACCGATGCGGTTCGGGCGGAACGGCGAGCGCGTCGCGAACACGCCCAATCGGGTATTGCCGCCCAGCCGCGGCGGACGCACAGTCGGCCGCCAATCGTCCTGCTGCGCGCGGTCGAACTCCCAGAGCAGCCACAAGTGGGAGTAATCCTCAATGCCGCGGAACGCCTCGCGGACGCTGTACTTTTCCACCATCACGACGCGGGAAATCACCTCCGGCACAAGCCCCGACTGCCGCGGCACGCCGAATTTCTCCCGAAAGCCGTTTTCGATTCGTGCAATGATTTCCATCCAGATTCCTCCCCTTTTCCATACGGGATAAGTATAGCCCACCCGCGCCCTCCCGTCAAGGGGCGGAAGCAGAAAGGAATTTCTGTCAGTTTTGCATTTGGCAAGAGGATTTTTCTTGGTTGGTGGAGAATTATATTCGCAGGATTTCGCGCCTGCGGGCGCGAGGAGGGGGCTTTCCGATCGCCCCCTCCACCCCTTCGGTGCCCTTCCATGTAACGGTGTGGTTATGCTTATAAAAAGGAACCGAAGGCACACCAACTAAAAAACTTTCGGCAAAAATTTAGTAGGAAGTTGGCGACGGGCGAAGGAGTCCAGAGGGCGACCGCAGACTTCGTCTGTTCTCATTGCCCTCTGGTTGCCGCAATAAAGACCAGTATTGATAAAGAAGTCAACTTTGCTCCCCGCAAATAAAATAAAAGGAAAGAAGATTGCAAGGAGGTGAATCCCCTTGGTAGAAGCCCGCCACATTACGATGGATTTCCGCATCGACCAGAACCGCACCACCAACCTCAAGGAGTTTGTCGTCGACGCCCTCCACCGCCAGACACATGCCACCACCTTCCGCGCCCTCGATGATGTGTCCTTCACCGCCGAAAAGGGCAGTGTCACCGGGCTGATTGGCCATAACGGCGCGGGAAAATCCACCCTGCTCAAAATCATCAGCGGCATTTACCCGCCCACCAGCGGCAGCGTCGCCCTGCAAGGCACGCTTGTGCCCATGCTCGAACTCGGCAGCGGCTTCGACGCGGAACTCACCGGGCGGGAGAATATCTTCCTCAACGGCGCAATTCTTGGCTACCCGAAGGATTTTCTGCACGACAAAGCGCCGGAAATCATTGCATACAGCGAACTCGATCGTTTCATCGACCGCCCGCTGAAAACGTACTCGTCCGGAATGCTCGCGCGGCTGGCTTTCTCCATCGCCACCGTCGTTCAGCCTGATATTCTGATTGTGGACGAAATTCTTGCCGTCGGCGACGAGCGTTTCCAGCGCAAGAGCCGCGCGCGGATGCTTGAGCTCATGTCCGGCGGCGCGACAGTGCTGTTCGTCAGCCATAATTTAAGCCAGATTCGCGAACTCTGCGACCGCGTGATTTGGCTGGAGCACGGTAGAATCCGCGCGCAGGGCGACGCAAAGTCCCTGTGCGACGCATACGAAAGGGAGGCAGCCCCATGAGTGAGCAGACGCCGCGCCGACGCCGGGCTGACCGGGTGTATACGCCGGAGGAAAACGAAGCCGCGCCCTGCCGCCGCCGCATGAATGCGGACGAACCCCCGCGCCGACGCCGAACGCGCGAGTATTATTCGCCTGAGGAGTTCATCCCGTACCCTGCAGAGGATTCGTTCGACACCATGCCGCCAGACATCCCGTTCGATATGCCTCCGGACACGCCGTCCGCGCCCCCGAAACGGAAATTCCGTCTGCCGCCGCTGGGCGAATCGCTGCGCAAGACGATGCAGCTGCTCCGTTCTGCGCGCCCGGATTTTCCCTTCCGCCGTCCGCATGGGGTCGGCGACTTGCTGAACATGCTGCTGGATGCGCTGCTGTGGGTGCCAAAACTGATAGTACATTTGACGCTGTATGCCTGCCGTTACCTGCGCGCATCCGTCCGCTATGCCGTGGAGGGCGCAACGCCGCTCTGGCAGGCGTTTCTGCTCCGCCCGTACAGCTGGGCGGGGTTCTATCTGCTGCTTGGGGGGCTGGCATTCAGCGGTGTTCATCTGATGTCGCGCGGGTCAACGGGCGCATCGTTCGCCGGATTCGTGCTGCTGCTCGCGCCGCTGGCGTGGGGCATCGTGCTGGGCTGGGCGGCGGCGAACGCGCTGCACCGGCATTGCTTCTTCTCCCGGTGGACGTTCGTCGCGCTGGAAGTGCTGTGCGTCCTCGGCATTGCGTGTGCGCTGCTGGGGTATCCCATTGCGCTGCTTGCGTCGGCGCCGCTGCCGCTGTGGATGCTCGCGGGCGCTCTGCTCCTGCGCCGCACGACGCTGCGCTCCTTCTCCCCTGCCGCCATCGTCGATTTCTTCCAGCGCCTGAAGCCGCGCTGGGAACTGCGGCGAATCGGGCTGCACACGGCAGCGACCGTCAGCTACACTGCACCCGTCAAACACAATCGCTTCTTTATTGAGTTGCAATGTACGCATCCGAGCACGGGGAATGCGCTGATTTTGTTTCATACGTCCACCATTGAACCGGCGCTGGGGCAGAAGGTGCATGTGATTCTGCATCCGACGGAGGAAGACATATATGAAGTGGACTTGACGACGAGCATTCCGCGGGTGAAGATTCGCAAGAATGACTTGTGGCGGAATAGGGAATAAGATAGCATCGGAGGTATCACCATGGAATCATCCCTCAACATTCAGAAAATCGTCAAGCCCTCCTTTGCCGTCATCGGCATCGAAGGCTCGACAGACGACGGCGAAGGCTTCATCCCCATGCTCTGGTCGGACGCAAACGCCCACTTCGACGAAGTCTCCCCCGTCGCCAGCCGCGACGAAAACGGCGCGCTGCTCGGCATTTGGGGCGTGATGAGCGACGAAACCCGTTCGTTCCTGCCGTGGACAGACGGCTTCTCGCACGGGTTGTACCTCGCGGGCGTGGAATGTCCCATCGACGCGGAAGTGCCGGACGGATGGACGAAGTGGGTCGTGCCGGGGTATGAGTACCTTGCCATAGAGAATCGCCGCGCGGACACATTCAGCCGCATGGTCGATTACTTCCGCGAAAACGGCTTGAAGCTCGTCGGCGCGGTGCAGGAATTCACCGACCCGAAAACGCAGCAGGAGTATCTGTACTTCCCGATTCGGGCATTATGACAGCTTGACGCATTCCCAAACGGATGCTATAATACCCCATGAATCTGATGCAGAGGTGAACATGATGGCAGAAGAATGTACGCATGACTGCTCCTCGTGCGGGAGCGCGTGCGCATCGCGGCAGAAGCCGCAGAGTTTGCTTGCCCCGGCGAACGCGGGCAGCCGGGTAAAGAAGGTCATCGGCGTCGTCAGCGGCAAAGGCGGCGTGGGAAAATCGCTGGTAACGGGTCTGCTCGCGTGCGAAACGGCGCGGCGCGGGAAAATCGCCGGGGTGCTGGATGCGGACATCACCGGGCCGAGTATGCCGCGCATTCTGGGCATCCGCAACAAGGCGGTCGGCAATGAGCTGGGCATCCTGCCGCAGGAAGCCGAAAACGGCGTGAAGGTTATGTCCATCAACCTCCTGCTGGAGCACGACACCGACCCCGTTATCTGGCGCGGCAGCCTGATTGCGGGCACGGTCAAGCAGTTCTGGACGGATGTGTGCTGGTGGGATGTGGACTGCCTGTATGTGGATATGCCGCCGGGAACGGGCGACGTGCCGCTGACGGTGTTCCAGTCGCTGCCGGTGGATGGCATCGTGATTGTCTTAAGCCCGCAGGAGCTGGTCGGCATGATTGTGGAAAAAGCCGTCAAAATGGCGCAGATGATGAACATCCCCGTGCTGGGCTTGGTGGAAAACATGGCGTACATGACCTGCCCGGACTGCGGCAAGCGCCTGTATCCCTTCGGCGAAGGACGCACAGCGGATGTCGCAAAGCAGTACGGACTGCCGATGCTGGCGCAATTGCCGATTCAGCCCGAACTTGCCAAGAAGTGCGACGAAGGCCGCTTGATGGACATTCAGCTGCCGGAAATGGGCAAAGCAGTCGATGTCGTGCTGAAATGCAAGGTTCGCAAGCATGAATAAGCCAATCCCGTCGGAATCGTCCGGCGGGGTTTTTCATATCGAAACGGTTTTTGCAGCAGGAGAATCCAGCGCACATGTCGAATTATAGTTGATTCAGCGGAACAAATCCGCGCTTTTCTTCGTCTAATCCAGCGGAAAGGGAGGAAAAGCGCCGCTTGTTTCGTTATATCATTGGAAGGCGCGGGCTTTTCGCCACTTTCCGGCAGGGGAAGTGCAATTTAGCCCTTGCACACTGCCCGATAAATGTGTATAATGATGGGCGATTGCCCATACGCCTCTTTCCGGCAAATCCGGCAGGAGGATAACGCTTGCTCCGCTCGCCCTGAGTGTGAAGGAAGGGAATTATCATCATGAAGAATCATGCCGCTGCAACTGTTCGCAACCGCATTCTCAAGGGTGCTGCCCTGTGCGGTGTTTTGGCGCTGTCCATGACGCTGACGGGCTGCTTTGTGCCGCCGGACGACCTGTCGGGCGACCTGTCCAATCAGGGTGTTGTTTACAATACGGTTGCTGTCACAGCGCCCCCGCGCACCGCCACGCCCACTCCTTCGCCCACGCCGACGGTTGAATCCGTTTTTAATTTCGGCACGAACACCGCCACGCCGACGACACAGCCGGGCGTGATTACGTCCAACGGCATTGTCACCGTGGTGACCACGCCGCCCGGCAGCATCGCCACCACCGCGCGGCCGACCGCAACGCCCACGCCGACTGCGGCGGCCGTTCTCAAAAAAGGCTCGTCCGGCGCTGATGTCAAGACGCTCCAGCGCCGCTTGAAGCAACTGGGCTACTACACCGGCAGCGTTGACGGCGATTTCGGCGACGCGACGGAGAAGGCGCTGCGCGCGTTCCAAGACCGCAACAATCTGCTGGTGGACGGCATCGCGGGCAAATCGACGATGGCAAAGCTGAACAGCTCCAACGCTGTCAAGGCAGCCGCCGCAACCGCTACTCCGCGCAAGACCGCAACCCCCAAGCCGAAAACCACCGCGACCCCAAACCTCTCCACTGAGTATTATCTCCAGAGCGGTTCGTCCGGCACACGCGTCCGCACGCTGCAGGCGCGCCTGATTGAACTGGGCTGGATGGCGGGTTCGCCGGACGGCAACTACGAGGGTGCGACAGAATACGCCGTCAAGGCGTTCCAGAAAAAGTACAAGAGCCTGTATACGGACGGTGTTGCCGGCCCTTCGACGCTGCAAACGCTGTATTCTTCCTCCGCGGCGAAATCCTCCACGCCCGTGTCCTCCATCGGCACGACGCTGGAGTCCGGCATGAAGAACAGCGGCGCCGTCAAGGCGATGCAGACGCGCCTGAAATCCTTGGGCTACCTGACCGGCACGGCGGACGGCTCTTTCGGCGACGCAACAAAGGCGGCAGTGATCGCCTTCCAGACGGCGAACGGCCTGAAGGCGGACGGCAAAGCGGGCACATCCACCCTGAACCGCCTCTATTCCGACGCGGCGATTGCTGCCAGCTCCATGCCGACGGCGACCGCTTCCACCTCTGTGGACGGCTACACGACGCTCTCCGAGGGCGACACCGGCACGGCGGTTCGCAATCTCCAGAAGGCGCTGAAAAACAAGGGCTACTATTCCGGCAGCGTGGACGGCAAGTACGGCGCGGCAACGACGGCGGCAGTCGTCGCGTTCCAGTCAGCGCAGGGCTTGCGCGTGGACGGCAAGGCAGGCCCCGCGACCCAGCGTGCGCTGTTCACCACCTCCAGCAGCACGGATACATCCAAGTACACCACGCTCCGGCCGGGTGACAGTGGCGCGGCGATTCGCCAGCTGCAGACGACGCTGAAGCAGAAGGGCTATTATACCGGCACGATTGACGGCGATTACGGCTCCGGCACAACGGCGGCGGTCAAGGCGTTCCAGAAGAAGATGAACATCACGCCGGTGGATGGCATTGCGGGCGACAAGACGCTGACGCTGCTGTACTCCTCTGACGCGGTGGACAGCGACGAATACGCGACGCTGCGCCCCGGCGACACGGGCGCGGCAGTGCGCACCATGCAGGCGACGCTGTACGAACTGGGCTACTACGACGGCTCGCGCGACGGCGTGTACGGCGCAACGACGCAGGATGCTGTCCGCGCATTCCAGATTCGCAACAAGGTGACGCCGGTGGACGGCATCGCGGGCAACAAGACGCTGACAAAACTGTACAGCGGCACTGCGGTTGCGGCGGCGGCGAAAACAACGGAGTACAAAACGCTCCGCAAGGGCGACCGCGGCGACGAAGTGGTGCAGATGCAGGACAGCTTGCAGCAGCTTGGCTATCTGGCAGCCGTCACGGGCTATTACGATGATGCGACCGTCGCGGCGGTTCGCTCCTTCCAGTCCCGCAACGGGCTTTCCGTGGACGGCTCTGCGGGGCAGGAGACCCTCGCGGTGCTCTACGGCAGCAATCCCCGTGCGGCATATTAAGGGGAGACGCAAGTGGATTTGCCCCTTAAACCCCACCAGAGGCTCTGCCTCTGGACTTCGCGAAGGGTCTTCGACCCTCTCGACACCCTTCTCGCGATTGAGTTGAGCACACTTTCATACAGTGTCCGCGTGTTTATTTCTAAGAATACAGTCCAGCTTGGCGCGTTTGCACGGCTGGACTGTTCTCTTATACTATTTCCAGATAAGAATGCGCCAAGATGCGCCGCGAATTTTTCATTCTGGCTAACGTGAATGAAACGCAGCGTAGCAGCGCTACGCTAAGTGGAATGAGCGGACGCCAGAAGGGAAAAGGCGCAAGCAGATGGCGCAGGTGAATCTGGAAATAGTATTATCCACAGCTTTTCCCCGTCTTCCACCGAAAGGAGGGATTCCCGTGCAGAAAATCCGCTTTCTCCCCCTGCTGTGCGTTCTGCTGATGCTCTTCACCGCCCCGACCCTGCTCGCCCAGCAGGAGCCGGATACGCCCTATCCGGCGGAAACCATGCTCTCTGTCCGCATGATGCCGCCCGGCGAACGTAGTCTGCGCAATTTCCTGTATCCAAAACTCATGGCGCAGGAAGGCAGCATTCAACTTCCCGCCGGAACGTCCTACAATCTGCTGGTACAGACCTTGGATAACATGCGCAACGACTATCCGGAGCTGTTTCACATCGAATCCTACCGTGTCCATTATCAGCGCAATCAGCCGGATGTCGCCCAAAGCATTTCACCGCGCTACCTTTGTTCCGCCGAAGAGGCATCAGCCTTGCGCAAACAGCTGCTGGAGACAGCACAGTCGTGGGTGAACGAAAATCCCGACCCGCTGGCGCTATACGAACGGCTTGTACAGAATACAACCTATTCTCCCGACAGCATGTGGCAGCACGCGGCCGTGGGCGCTTTGCTGTATGGCGAAGCCACCTGCGCAGGATATGCCCAGGCGATTTCACTGCTCTATCGACTTGCGGGCATTCCATGCGCAACCATCATCGGCGAAGCGTCAGACACAAGCGGCGAAACCGGTTTGCATGCATGGAATGTGACCAATTTCGGCTTTCTTGACGCAACATGGGGGGCCGCTTTCGACGGGCATGTGTTCCACAGCAACTACGCCATGGGTGAAGCGGATATGTCCATCGACCACACGCCCAATCGCGGGTACACTTTCCCCGACCTGAGCGGCGTTCCGAACTACTATCAGGCGCACGGGCTGTACGTCTCCACCGAGCAGGAACTGCTGACCCAGCTGATGCGTCTTGTGGACGGTGAAACCGTGGAGATTCAGCTTTCGCCCGACCTGTACGCACGGTATACAGCGGCTATGAAGGACAAGCAATCCGATATTGTCACCTTTTGCGCCGAAGCAGCCGGGGCGGAAATTCCCTTCTACGACCCATGCCGCATCCTGTCCGATAAGGCGCATCGCGTTCTGCTGCTGATTCCCCACCCTGAATTGGCGGAGCAGTAACAGCAGTTTGCACGAGCGTAAAGGCAGATTATTGCCCCTGAGCACTTGCATGTTCGGGGGCTTTCATGTTATAATGAAAGAGTAGTGTGTCTATTCGGGAATAGGTGCGCTCATATGATTGTGATTTTCCAAATATTATCAGAAATTGTTTCTATATTGAAAGGAGAACTTTATGTTCGATTGGGTCAAAAAACTGCTGGGCAGCAGCAATGACGCGGAGGTCAAAAAGCTGCAAAAGACGGTCAACGCCGTGGAAGCCCTCGAAGATGAATACAAGGCGCTGACGGACGATCAGCTGCGTGCCAAGACGGATGAATTCCGCACGCGCTTGCAAAATGGCGAAACCGAAGATGACATTCTGCCCGAAGCGTTCGCCGCCATCCGCGAAGCCGACGCCCGCGTGCTGGGGATGCGCCCGTACCGCGTGCAGGTGATGGGCGGCCTGGTGCTGCATCAGGGGCGCATCGCCGAGATGAAGACCGGCGAGGGCAAAACGCTGGTGTCCACCCTGCCCGCGTACCTGAACGCACTGTCCGGCAAGGGCGTGCACGTCGTGACCGTCAACGACTATCTGGCGCGCCGCGACAGCGAGTGGATGGGCAAAGTCCACCGCTTCATGGGGCTGAGCGTCGGCCTGATCGTCCACGATCTGGACAGCGCCGAACGCCGCGCCGCCTATGCCTGCGACATCACCTACGGCACGAACAACGAGCTGGGCTTCGACTACCTGCGCGACAACATGGTCATCCGCCAAAGCGATCTGGTGCAGCGCGGCCACAACTTCGCCATCGTCGACGAAGTGGACTCCATCCTGATTGACGAAGCGCGCACCCCGCTGATTATCTCCGGCGCGGGCGACAAATCTACCGACCTCTACGCGAAGGTGGACGCGGTCGTCCGCACGCTCAAGCGTGACGTTCACTTCGAGATTGAAGAGAAGAAAAAGGCCATCAGCCTGACCGACGAGGGCGCCCAGCGTGTCGAAGCCGCGTTCGGCATCACCAACATCAATGATGCGGAAAATGCCGAGCTGAACCACCACGTCAGCTGCGCCCTGCGCGCCAACTTCCTGATGAAGCGCGACGTGGACTACGTCGTCAAGGACGATCAGGTCATCATCGTTGACGAATTCACGGGCCGCCTGATGATTGGCCGCCGCTACTCCGAGGGTCTGCATCAGGCGATTGAAGCCAAGGAGCATGTGACCATTGAGCGCGAAAGCCGCACACTAGCGACCATCACCTTCCAGAACTATTTCCGCATGTACCACAAGCTCTCCGGCATGACGGGTACGGCGAAGACGGAAGAGGACGAGTTCCAGAACATCTACTCGCTGGACGTCGTGCAGATTCCCACCAACAAGCCCAACATCCGCAAGGACTTGGACGACATGGTCTACAAGACGAAGAAGGCGAAGTTCAACGCCGTTGTGGACGCGATTGCGCAGGTGCACGCCAACGGTCAGCCCGTGCTGGTCGGCACGGTCACGGTTGAAACGAGCGAAATGCTCTCCGCCATGCTCCAGCGCCGTGGCATCCAGCATGAGGTGCTGAACGCAAAGAACCACGCCAAGGAAGCTGAAATCGTCGCGCAGGCAGGCCACTGGGGCGCCGTCACCATTGCCACCAACATGGCTGGCCGCGGCACGGACATTCTGCTGGGCGGCAACCCGGAATTCCTCGCCCGCCGCGCCATGCGTCAGGACGGCTATGACGAGGAAATCATTGAAGCCGCGACAGGGCACGCGGAAGATGTGTCCGACGAAATCCTTGCCGCGCGCGAAAAGTACCAGTCCCTCTACAAGGACTTCAAGCGCACCACCGACGAAGCGCATGACCGCGTGCTGCAAACCGGCGGTCTGCACATTATCGGCACGGAGCGCCATGAATCCCGCCGCATTGACAATCAGCTGCGCGGCCGTGCGGGCCGTCAGGGCGACCCCGGTTCGACCCAGTTCTTTATTTCGCTGGAGGACGACCTGATGCGTCTCTTCGGCGGCGACCGCATCATGCCGATGGTCGAGCGTCTGGGGCTCAAGGACGACGAGCCGCTTCAGGCGGGAATGCTCACCAAGCAGATTGAATCCGCGCAGAAGCGCATCGAGGGTCGCAACTTCGAGATCCGCAAGCACGTTCTGGAATACGACAACGTGATGAACCGCCAGCGCGAGATTATCTACGGTCAGCGCCGCCGCGTGCTGATGGGCGAGAACGTCCGCGACAACATTATCGGCATGGCGTACAAGCTGATTGACGCCGCGCTCTCCCGCCACTGCGCGTCTGATGACGGCACGGATTGGGATATTCCGCAGCTGACGAATTATCTGGAAAACCTGTGCATCCACCACGGCAAGATTGCCGAATTGGAGGATGTCGTCCGCTCCGGTGACCGCGACGCGCTGGCGCAGGCGCTCAAGGACGACGCGAAGGCGTTCTACGAGGAGCGCGAGACGGCGCTGGCGGAAATCGGGCTGGACATGCGCGAAGTGGAGCGCGTTGTGCTGCTGCGCGCGGTGGATGTGCGCTGGATGGACCACATCGACGCGATGGATCGCCTGCGCGACGGCATCGGCTTCCGCGCGTACAGCGGCAAGAACCCCGTCACCGAGTACCAGATTGAAGCGGGCTACATGTTCGACGAGCTGAATCACCTGATTCGCGAAGACACGGTGCGCCGCATGTATCAGCTGCGCATTGAGCGCACGCCGGAACGTGTGCAGGCAGCGGTTCGCCCCGTCGAGGGCAAGCCGATTGTGCCCGGCAACGGTCAGCCGCGCCAGCCCAAGCGGGTGAAGCCGTCGGAGCGCGTTGGCCGTAACGACCCCTGCCCCTGCGGTTCGGGCTTGAAGTACAAGAACTGCTGCGGCAAGGACAAAGAAACAAGTGAGTAACTCCCTTGACCCATTTTCGCGATTGAGTAGGTGGCAATTCCAATGTAATTTTCGCGTGTTTATGCAGGGATTTCGCGTCTGCGGACGCGAGGAGGGGGCTTTGCGGTCGCCCCCTTGACCCCTTCGCCTTCGCCACCCATGCAGCAATTTGGTATTGCTGATTGGAAGAACGAGAAGTACACAAACTAAAAAACTTCCAATAAAGCTCAACTAACATGGGAGGCGCCGAAGGTTTCCAAAGGGCGATCGCAGACTTCGTCTGTTCTCACTGCCCTTTGGTCGCCTCCGCAGGAGCGAAACCCTCTGCCGCAAGAAAATCAAGCAGCAATAAAACCAGCAATCCACAACCAAAATAGAAAAAGCCTTTCCTGACGATTGAAGGAGATTAAACATGGCGCTCATAGATATTCCCCAGTATCGCAGCGAACTGGCAGAGATTCGCAAATCCCTGCTTGCCGCGGGCGATGCCCTCCACATTGACCATATCCGCGAACAGCTGGATGAGCTGACCGAGGAAATGAATCAGCCCGAATTCTGGAATGACCCGGATCACTCCGCGAAGGTCAACCAGAAGGTTTCCAACCTCAAAGGCAAACTCGAACACTACGAAAAACTGCTTTCTTCCGCCGATGATATCGAGGTCATGCTCGAAATGGCGGAAGAAGAGAAGGACGAAGACACCGTCACCGAAGCGGTGAATGAGCTGGCGACGCTCAAAGAGCATACCGACGCGCTGGAGCTGGAAACCCTCATGCGCGGCGACTATGACGACAATGACGCGGTGCTGTCCCTCCACGCGGGCGCGGGCGGAACAGAAGCGCAGGACTGGACGTCCATGCTCTTCCGCATGTATACCCGCTACTGTGAAAAGATGGGCTTCACCGTCAAGGTGCTGGATTTGCTGGACGGCGACGAAGCCGGCATCAAATCCGTCACCTTCGAGGTCAGCGGCGACCACGCCTATGGCTACCTCCGCGGCGAAAAGGGCGTGCACCGCCTCGTCCGCATCTCCCCGTTCGACGCAAACGCCCGCCGCCACACGTCCTTCGCGTCGCTGGACGTCGCCCCCATGCTGGAGGACGATGATTCCGACATCGAAATCAACATGAAGGACGTCCGCGTGGACACCTACCACTCCAGCGGCGCAGGCGGACAGAACGTCAACAAGACCTCTTCTGCTGTCCGCATGACGCACTACCCGACCGGCATCGTTGTCTCCTGCCAGACCGAGCGCGATCAGGTGCAGAACCGCGCGACGTGTATCAAGATGCTGAAGGCGAAGCTGCTGGAGCTGCGCGAGCGCGCCAAGGAAGAGGAAATGGCGAACATCAAGGGCGAAATGAAGAAGATTGAGTGGGGCAGCCAAATTCGCTCCTACGTCTTCCAGCCCTACACGATGGTCAAGGATCACCGCACGAACTACGAATCCGGCAACATTGACGACGTGATGGACGGCAACCTTGAGGGCTTCATCACCGCCTATTTGAAGATGCAGTAATGCCGAAACCCTCTCAGTGTCTGCTGGGAGGGTTCTCGCCGTTATATTGCTTTCCCCGGAAAGGAGATTTTCCGGTGCGCTATCAACTCGTTTCCATCCTATCGGCGCTTCTGCTTTGCCTGACCATGCTGGCAGCCATCGTTTACGGGGTCGGTACGCAGCCTGCCCTGATGCAAACGCTCATGCTGCGCACCGCTCCGCCTGAAGCAACCGGCTTTCCGGCGGAGCAATACGGTGCCGCCGCCAAGCTGATTACCGATTACCTCAAGGGCGAGGGCGACTTCCAGCTCGTATTTTCCATGAACGGCATAGCATACAACGCTTTTAACGAGCGTGAGCAAACGCATATGGCGGACGTGCGGACGCTGTTCAGCCTGTGCCGTCGTTTTTCGCTGGGCAGCATCCTCCTGACGCTGGTCGGTTGGCTCTATTCCCGGAAACAGCGGTTCTTCTGGCGAATCGTCCGGCGAACCGCCTGCTGTATGCTGGCGTTTGTCGCCATCCTTGCGCTGCTGGCGGCGATGGATTTTGATCAGCTGTTCATCCTCTTCCATCAAATTGCCTTCACAAACAACCTGTGGCTGCTCAATCCGCAAACGGATTTGCTCATCCGTTTAATGCCGACGCAATTGTTCATTGACTATGCGCAAATCATCGGCATTGTCTGGGCGGCACTGATGGGGATTCTGCTCATCATTGCCACCGTGAAGCTACGAAATCAACAATAAGGGGCGTATTCCCATGACCTACACTGAATCTGCCCGCGCGCAGCTTGATGCCTTGCAGGTGAAAGACCACGTTCGCATTCTGGCGCTGGAAACGTCCTGCGACGAAACAGCCGCCGCGATCATTGAAAATGGGCGCACCATCGTCTCCAACATCGTTTTCAGCCAGATTGACCTCCATGCGCTCTATGGCGGCGTCGTGCCGGAAATCGCCAGCCGTGCGCACGTCGAAGCCTGCGACCGTGTGATTGACGAGGCACTCCGGGCAGCGAACATGTGCTTGCAGGATGTCGATGCCCTCGCCGTCACCTACGGGCCGGGGCTTGTCGGCGCGCTGCTCACCGGGGTCAGCTGCATGAAGGGCTTGAGCTACGCCGCAAACAAGCCGCTCATCCCCGTCAACCACATTGAAGGGCATGTGTCCGCGAACTACATTTCCAATCCGGACTTGAAGCCGCCATTCCTGTGCCTTGTCGTATCGGGCGGACACAGCCACATCGTCCGCGTGAACGACTACGGCGATTACACCTTGCTTGGTCAGACGATGGACGACGCGGCGGGCGAAGCGTTCGACAAAGCGGCGCGCGTGCTGACGCTCCCCTACCCCGGCGGTCCGCGCATCGACGCACTGGCGGAGGAGGGCGACCCGCATTTCCTCTCGCTCCCGCATCCGCACACCCCCGGCAAGTACGACTATTCCTTCTCCGGCATGAAAACGGCGTTCCTGAACGCGGCGAACAAGATGGAGATGAAGGGCGAGCCGCTCCCGAAGGCGGATATGGCGGCGTCGTTCCGCTACGCCGTCGTATCGGCGCTGGTGGAAAAGGCGATGCTGGCGGCGAAGGATACACACGCCCCCGCGCTTGCAATGGCGGGCGGCGTTTCCGCGAATCGTCTGCTGCGCCGGATGATGCAGGAGGCCGCCGACAAGGCGCATCTGCCGCTGTACATGCCGCGTCTCGACCTGTGCACCGACAACGCGGCGATGATTGGCTCTGCGGCATACTATCGGATGAAAAAGGGCGAGCTTGCGCCCCTGACGCTCAACGCCACGCCGTCGCTTCGGCTGGTGTAATACTATTTCCTGCATTCGTCTGCACCATCTGCTTGCGCCTTTTCCGCTCTGGCGTCCGGTCGTTCCATTTAGCGTAGCGCTGCTACGCTGCATTTCACTCCCGTTAGCCAGAACGAAAAATTTGCGGCGCATCTTGGCGCATTCTCATTTGAAAATAGTATAAGCCTATTATAATTAGGAAGAAATTTTTCACGGCAGCGAATAATCCCATTCATCATTCATTCCAACCAAGGAGGATTCCGCATGAAGAACAAAAACGTCTGGCAGGCGGTCAAATTCACGCTGTTCAGCGCATCCGCCGGGCTCATCCAGCTCATCAGCTTCGCCCTGCTGCATGATGTGTTCAAGATTCCCGATTACAACGCCTGTTACCTTCCCTCGCTGATTCTGTCCGTCCTGTGGAACTTCACGTTCAACCGCCGCTACACGTTCCGCTCGGACGGCAACGTCAAGCGCGCGATGCTGCTCGTCGCGCTGTACTACGTCGTGTTCATCACGCTTTCCAGATGGTGGAGCACGGAACTGGTCGCGCTCGGCGTACACGACTGGCTGATTGAAGTCATCAACATGCTCGTCAACTTCGTGACCGAGTTTTTGTTCCAGAAGTTTGTGGTCTATCGCGGGACGATTGACACGAACGAGCTGGCGAAGAAGGAGCAAGCGTAATGCCGTTTGACTACAAGAAGGAGTACCGTGCGTTCTACCAGCCGCCGAAAGTGCCGGAAATCATCGACGTGCCGGAAATGCAGTTCGTGTGCGTGTCCGGTACGGGCGACCCGAACGAGGAGGGCGGCGCGTATCAGCAGGCGCTCGGCGTGCTGTACGCGGTCAGCTACACATTGAAGATGAGTCCGCGTGCTGGACACCTGATGGACGGCTTTTTCGATTACGTCGTGCCGCCGCTGGAAGGCTTCTGGCAGCAGGACGGCGTATCAGGCATGGACTACGAGCGCAAGGCGGATTTGCACTGGCTGTCCGTGATTCGCGTACCGGATTTCGTGACGGCGGAGGATTTCCGCTGGGCGGTGGAAACGGCGTCAGAAAAGAAGAAGCTGGACTGTTCCCGCGCTGAACTGCGCGCGATTCACGAAGGGCTTTGTGTGCAGATGATGCACATCGGCGCATACGACAATGAACCCGCGTCGGTGGCGCAGATGGATGCGTTTCTGCGCGAGAACGGGTATGAAAATGACTTCACGGCGGAGCGGCTGCATCACGAGATTTATCTTTCCGACCCGCGGAAAACAGCGGCGGAGAAAAGGAAAACCGTGATTCGGCATCCGGTGAGAAAGGTATAAGCAACCTTGGGTGCTGCTCATTGGCTGATGAGCAGTGCCTTTTTCTTTGCTGCTTGTTTTTTTCTTGCAGCAGGGGGAAATCGCGCCTACGGGCGCGTTAAGAGACTGCGGCAAGTGCAGCGCTGCTTTTGGCGTTTTTTGCGAATTTTCCCCTTGTTAGACCTTGACGAATGTGGTATAATAGCGTGTGGCGGGAATGAGCCGCCAGACCCTGAGGAATAGGAGAAAAACAGCTATGGTTAAGGTCAACATTATTTCGGGTTTTCTGGGCGCGGGCAAAACGACGCTCATCAAGAAGCTGCTGACGGGCAGCGTTGCGAAGGAAAAAATCATCCTGCTGGAAAATGAATATGGCGAAGTCGGCGTGGACGGCAGCTTTATGAAGGATTCGGGCATCATCGTTGATGAGCTGAATTCCGGCTGCATCTGCTGCACGCTGGTGGGCGACTTCCAGAAGGCGGTCGATGATCTGATTGCGAAGTATCATCCTGACCGCCTGCTGATTGAGCCGTCCGGCGTGGGCAAGCTGAGCGAAATCCTCGCCGCCGTCGAGCGCGCGAAGGAACGCCACAACGACCTCGTTGTGACCGGCTGCGCGACCGTTGTGGACGCGGGCAAGTGCCGCATGTATATGAAGAACTTCGGCGAGTTCTTCCTCGACCAGATTAAGACGAGCGCGACGGTGATTTTCAGCCGCACGCAGCTGCTGTCCGCGGAGCGCATCGAGAAGAGCCGCGCGCTGGTGGAAGAGCAGCATCCGGGCGTCCGCATCGTGACGACGCCGTGGGATGACCTGTCCGCTGATACGCTGCTGGAAGTCATTGAATCCGGCAAGCCGATGGAAATCCACCTCGATGACGACGATGATGACGACGACGAGGACGAACACGAGCATCATCACCATCACGAGGACGGCGAGGAATGCTGCTGCCATCATCATCATGACGACGACCATGACGAGCATGAGCATCATCACCATCATGACCACGACGACCATGACGAGGATGAGCACGAACATCATCATCGCGACCACGAGGACGGCGAAACCTGCTCCTGCGGACATCATCACCATCATCACCACGGGCATGACGCGGACGAAGTGTTCGTGTCTGTCGGCGTAGAGACTGCGAACCGCTACGAGCAGGACGAGGTCAAGGCGATGCTGGACAAGCTGTCCGACGAAGAAGAGTACGGCACGGTGCTTCGCGCCAAGGGCGTGCTGCAGAACGCGGCGGGCGACTGGTTCCAGTTTGACTATGTGCCGGGCGAGAGCCAGTTCCGTCCGGGTACGCCGGATTACACCGGCCGCCTGTGCGTCATCGGTGCGCACATCGACGAAAAAGCACTGCGGGAGCTGTTCAAGGCATGAGCGAACAGGAATTTACACCAGTCTACCTGATTACCGGCTTCCTCGAAAGCGGCAAAACCCAGCTCATCAACTCCATGCTGACGGACGACAACTTCTCGCGCGGGCAGAAGACGCTGGTCATCTGCTGCGAAGAGGGCGTTGAGGAGTACGAGACGGCGAAGAACACGACCGTCGTCGTCCTCGACGAAGCGGACGAGATGAACACGAAGAAGATGGAGGCGCTGGACAAGGAGTATCAGCCGGAACGCGTCATCATCGAGTACAACAGCATTTGGACGATTGAGCGGCTGGGCAGCTGTATGCTGCCGCGCAAGTGGGAAGTCGTGCAGATCATCACAACGGTGGACGCGAACACCTTCGACAACTACTTCACCAACATGCGCCAGATGCTGACCGACCCGATGAAGGTCGCTGACCTGATTCTGGTCAACCGCTGTCAGCCCGGCGCAAACAAGAGCCCGTGGCGCCGCCAGCTCAAGGCAGTCAACCCGAAGACGAACATCATCTTCGAGAACACCGACGGCACGAGCGAAGACGGCGTGGCGGACGAAGACCTCCCCTACGACATGAAGTCCGCCGTCATTGAAATCAAGGACGAGGACATTCCGACCTTCTATCTGGATTCGCTTGACCATGCCGACCGCTACGACCGCAAGACCGTGCGGCTGGTGGGTCAGGCGTTTGCTGACCGCTCGCTGCCCAAGGGCTACTACATGTTCGGGCGGATGGCAATGACGTGCTGCGCGAACGACATTCAGCCCATCGGCTGGATTACGCAGGGCATCCAGAAGCCCAGCACGAAGACGTATTTCCGCCTGACCGCGCAGTGCAAGGCGGTGGACGCGCAGGGCGAAAAGATGCTGATGCTGCAGGAAGCCCGCGCGGAGATTGTCCCCCCGCCCGCGGAAGAGTACCTGAATTTCAACGCATAAGATGGTGGTTCTCCCCCCGATTGCTGCAAGGCAGTCGGGGATTTTGTTTTGCAATGAGGCTAACGCCGATGTATGTGCCGGACTGATATTTTCGCAAAATTTTCGCATGTACTTTTCATGGTATCATCTTGACAATAAGAACAGTTTATGCTATTATATCAGTAGAACAATTGATAGAAAGTGGAGGTGATACCGTTGGCGCACGTCCCGTCACGCTATGGAACTGTAACGACCGACAAATGAAGAAGGAGTACACAATATATGAAAAAATTCATCGCCTTTACCTTGATGCTTGTTCTTATCCTCGCGTGCCTTTCTCCGGCGCTCGCCGCCAACAACCAGCTTTCTGCTGCTTCTCATGGCGGCAAAGCACAAAGTGGTTATGTAGAGAAAATCAAAACTGGCAATCCTTCCATCACTGTTAATTCCATCAATAACTTAAACGAAGGACTGAAATTCTACTTCCGTGTGAGATATAAAGACGGAACTGCTGCAACCCATCATTATGACTTCGATGAAACCGGAGTTCGTACCGTTCGCTATAAAAATGATGATATTCGTAATGACGTTGGTGCATCGTTCTTTATCCGTATACAAACATATAAAGAACAGACCAGTACACTTACAGTAAACATTTCTTGGGCTCCATAAGATCTTATCCCTCCCTCAGGCATTTATCATGCCTGAGGGAGGCTCTGCTATACTATACTATACGGGAGGTATTGATTGTGAAACGTTTTATCTGTGTCTGTTTGTTCTTTTTGTTGATTCTTACTGCAACATTCGCTGACGATACACCTACACTTCGTATTTGGGGAGCATATTACGACGAATCCATCCAATCATACGCATCTGCTGGTCACAATATTGACTTCCGTTACAGTTCATTTGTTGATATTGCAGCTGCTATTGCATCAAAAAATCCAGACGTTGATGTTTTCATCTTTGAAACTTACTCTGGTCTTGATCAAATAAAGAAGTTAAACTACTATTTGCCCTTGCCAGAAGATTCAACATTTCAAGAACATCTTAATAATTTATATCCTGCCTTTCAGCTTCCTTTGCTGGATGATAACCATGTCATTGGCTGGTATGCTGATGCACAGCCTTTGGGATGGCGAGTATTATCTCCCCATGTACTGGATGACGCAGGAGTCAGCGCGCCGCACACATTTGAGGAATTATTAGATGTTTGCAATGCACTGATTGACGACGGTATTTTAGGCAGGGACTATTTGCTAATCTCCGAATATCCGTACACGCCATCCGGCATGTTGACATTCTTCATGGAACAGTTTATCATTGCTTCCGAGCGCGTGGACGGGCAGGTGAATTTCTTGCGTCCAGAGTTTTCCCGAATGGCAGCAAAAATCAAGGAAATTGTTCCGGAAAACATAAAAGAAAATCGTCTCGCCGACTATGAATTGTTTACAACGACGATGGTTTCTTTCACTCCCGCCACAGATATGGAGTTGATTCCTTCCGTCCTTGACGATGCACCTTCGAGCCTATACTATATTGCAGACATCGCCATCATCAACCCCTATTCCAACAACATTGATGGTGCTATCAACTTCATGCATTATCTGGCGACCTTGGAATTTGATATTGCCTATCTCTGGGATTCTTCCCTTAGCAAGCCTATTGTTCGCCCCGACTATGACGAGAAAGTTGCGCAGTATCAAGACGAAATCGCCCGCTTGGAAGCGAAAGAGAACCGCACCACGCAGGATGAAGATGATCTTGACCGCGCTCGCAGCAATTTAGCCTACATTACCGAACACCCCTATTCCGTCTCCCCGGAGGACATTGCCCACTATCAGGAGCTTGTCCAGTACGCCTACATCCCCGGCGACTCCCCCGTCACCTTCGACGATGCCCTCAAGACGCTCATGCAGCGCTACCTGAACGGCGCGTTCGACGCGGAAGGGTTCGCCCGCGCGTGTCAGGAGCATGTCAACACGGTGTATCTCGAAATGGGGCTGACGCCGATGTATGTGCCGGACTAATTCCACTTGTAAATTTTTCCGCGTTCGCTTGACAAATCAGCCCCCCCGCTTATACTTGTCAGTAGGCTCAAGGCCAAAGAAAGGAGTTTGATTTTTCATGACAAATCAGGAAAAATACGCCCAGCAGATGCAGGACGCGGGCGTTTGCGATGCGCGCGGAGCGGCGCTCTGCGCCACGGTGAAGGAGCTGCCGGACGGGAGCTTCGGCATGGTGCTGCTCGGCGTGAAGGGCAATGACCTGCTCATCTATGACACGAACATGAAGTCCGAGCCGCTCAAGCTGATGTACACCATCCTGCTCAAGGACGTGACCGACTTCAGCACCACCAGCCTGATGGGCGAAATCCTCAAAGGCTACACGTTCCGCTTTACGTCAGATGGATTTACCTATTCGTTCAAGAACTGCCGCCGTCAAGCGTTCCTTGACGTGCTTCAGCAGGAAATCAGCAAATAACATCAAGGGCTGTGCCGGAAAAGTCGGTGCAGCCCTTGCATTTTGCGTTCTTTTTCTGATATAATAGACATGTCAAGCATTATTATCACAGGAGGACGCTATGATTTCCATTCTGCCCGAAAGCAACTATGCCGCCGTTATGACCGAGACGGTGGAGCCGTATTTGGATTCGCGCCGCCAGGAGATGGACATGCCGCTCTCCACGGGCGGAACGCTGCACGCGGAGGTCTACGAGCAGCCGGATGCGACCCGCGCCGTCGTCATCCTGCACGGCTACACGGAATCCGCCGAGAAATTCCGCGAAATGACGTGGTATTTTCTGAACGAGAAGTTCAACGTCTACGCCATCGACCACCGCGGACACGGCAAGTCCGTCCGCAAAGTGTCGGACACCTCCATCACGCACGTTGATGCGTTTTCGGATTATCTGCGCGATTTGGAGGAGTTCATGTCGGGTGTCGTTCTGCCGCGGACGGAGCATCTGCCGCGCGTGCTGTATGCGCACTCGATGGGCGGCGCGATTGGCGGCATGACGCTGATGAATCATCCGGAGTATTTCGCGCGGGTGGTGCTGACTGCGCCGATGATTGCGCCATCGAGTGCGCCGCTGCCGCGCTGGGCGGGCAAACTCGCGGCGGACTTCATGTGCGCCATCGGCAAGCGGGAAGACCGCGCATTCATCGGCAAGCCGTTCAGCCCGGAGAACGAGCCGTTCGAGACATCCTGCGCCACCAGCCGCGCCCGCTTTGACTACTACGAGCGCAAGCGCATCACAAACGCGCACTTACAGAATTGTTCGCCCACTTATGGCTGGGTACAGGAAGCGATTGGCGTAACGAAAGTGCTGCTTGACCCAGCAAAGGACAAGCAGATTACCGCGCCGCTGCTGCTCTGCCAAGCGTCCATGGACAAGACAGTCTGTCTGCCGGAGCAGAAACAATTCGTCGCGCAAGTCCCCGGTGCGAAACTTTCCGTTTATCCCGCGAAGCACGAAATCTACATGTCCACGAACGATGTGATGGAGAAGTATGTGCCGGAAGTGATTGGGTTCTTACGGGGGTAAGGGAGGCGCCAGAGGCTCTGCCTCTGGACTCCGGCAGGGGCGCTGCCCCTGCACCCTGCAAGGGAGTTCCTCCCTTGACCCTTTCGCGCGATTCAGTTGGTGACTTCTGCATACAGTGTCCGCGTGTTTATCCAACGAACCTACGGTTCAAAAAAGAAACAAAACCCCAAAAGTATGGAAGTGGCGACCGAAGGTTTCCAAAGGGCGATCGGAAAGCCCTTTGGTGCGCCCGCAGGCGCATTCCCCTGCTCCAAACTTACACAATAAACAAAAAAGTCAGTACCAAAAACGCCCCTGCCTAACATAAGCAGGGGCGTTTTCATCATCACACCTCGCGCCCAACAGCTTCGGCAATCTTCCGAATATCCGCCATCACGTCCACAAACGCGGCGGGCGTAATCGACTGCGCACCGTCGCACAACGCGTGCGCCGGGTCGTTGTGTACCTCAATCATCACGCCGTCCGCGCCGACCGCAATCGCCGCGCGCGCAATCGGCTGCACCATCCAGCTCTTACCGGTCGAATGGCTCGGATCAACAATCACCGGCAGGTGGCTCAGTTTCTTCACCGCGCAGATGGCGGACAGGTCGAGTGTGTTGCGCGTGTACGTCTCGAACGTGCGGATGCCGCGCTCGCACAGAATCACCTGCTCATTGCCGCCCGCCATGATGTACTCCGCGCTCATCAGCCACTCTTCGATGGTGGCGGACAAACCGCGCTTAAGCAGAATCGGCTTGCGAATCTTACCCAATTGTTTCAGCAGGTCGAAATTCTGCATGTTGCGCGCGCCGACCTGAATGCAGTCCACCTTGTCCACGAAGGTATCAATGTCGTAGGGGGACATCAGCTCGGTCACGATGGGCAGCCCGGTCTGCTCGCGGGCATGGCAGAGCATGTCCAGCCCCTCGTATGCCAGTCCTTGGAAGGAGTACGGGGACGTGCGCGGCTTGAACGCACCACCGCGCAGCACCGTCGCGCCCGCGTCCTTCACCGCCTGCGCCACGGCGGTAATCTGCTCGTTGCTCTCCACGGAGCAGGGACCCGCCATAATCGCGAGTTTCTTGCCGCCGACAACCGTGTTCCCGATTTTGATTTCGCTCGGCGCGGGGTGGAACGCGCGGTTTGCCTTCTTGAACGGCTCGGCAACCTTCATGATGCGTTCGACGCAGTGGAAGGATTCCAGCTGGTCGGGGTCAATGCGGCTCGTGTCGCCAGTCAGACCAAGGATGGTCATCTCCGTGCCGACAATCGGGCTGACGGATACGCCGCGCGCAACCACGGCATTGGTGACGGTGTCGATTTCCTGCTGGGTCGTGCCCTGCTTCAAGACGATAATCATGGTGTTCAACCTCCTGCGTCAATCATTATTGGCTCAAAATCATTATTGGCTCAAATGGACGAAAAAAAGCACGGAAGCCCGCAAAAGAGCTTCCGCGCCTGATGTTTTCCTCAATCGCTGCGGCTGCTGCTTCACGGTACGTCAATTTGCCCGGCGAAAAACGCCGGGAACGTAAACGGAAACAGCACAGACAGCATCATGGAGAAAATTCCTCCGTCCGGCGGCATCATTGCCGCGTATTCGGATTCATTATAGTCCGCTCATCCCGCGCTTGTCAAGGGCAGAATTGTACATTTGCTGTTTTTCGGGCAAAAAGTTTGCCAAAGCTAACCTGTATCGAATGGCATTCATCTATCCTCGGGCACGCACAGCTATCCTTCAGAAAAATTTCGGGAAAATCGTGTAATCCTCTTGACAATCAACCGATTTGGGCATTATAATAGCCATAATGACAATTGTGCCATTTGGTTGAAGGAGGATGAAGGGCATGGAGTCTTACCTGTTCGCAGACGTAGAGGCTGCGGCGGATACTATGGTGGTGGAAGGATACCACAAGCCGGGCAGCTTGACCCGCTCCAGCGGTGCATGGATTCACGCGGCAGGCACGGCGATGTTTGAGGCAGGGAGACGCCCCATTAAGCCGCATGACCAGTGGATTTGGTTCGCGGTGGAGGCAGGCGAAGCGACGCTGGTTTGGCAGGGGCATGAGCTGACGCTGAAACAGCAGGAAACGTGCTTCCTGCCCGCCGGCAACCGCGACGCCGCCCTGCAGATTGACGAGAGCGTCCGCTGCGTGTGGATTGCGCTGGAAGGCCCGCTTGCGCCGATGGTCGTACGCAAGATGGGCGCGCTGCTGCATATGCCGCTGAAACAGGGGGCGCTGCCGAGCCAGATGTACTTGGCGAAGCAGATTGTGCAGGTCATCGTCCGCCACACGGACACCAGCGACGCGACATATCAGCTGCAGCATCTGATGTACGGGATGCTGGCAAGCCACTGGGGTCAGCCGGTCGCCATGGACGCGATGCTTTCGCACGAGATTGCGAAGGTCGTGGACACCCTGCGCGCGAATCAGTACAAGGACAACTTCTCTCTGGCGGAGATGGCGGCAATTTCCCGTATGCCGATGGAAACGTTCCGCAAGCGCTTCGTGAGCGAAGTGGGCATGCCGCCGCTGTCGTATGTGCTGCACTGCAAGATGGAGCGCGCGAAAGAGCTGCTGCGCGAGGAAGGGCACACGGTTCGTCAGGCGGGCATCGAAGTCGGGATGCAGGATCCGTACCATTTCTCCAAGCAGTTCAAGAACATCGTCGGCATCAGCCCGTCGGCGTTCATGAAGCAGGCCGCCAAGCCGGATGCGACCATCCGCGGCAGCAGCAAAGTGGAAAAGAAGTAAACAGTGAGGCGACTGTCAGGGGGGATAAACCTGGCAGCCGCCTTTTTTCTTCCACATAACCGCCACATTTACCGCACGGGATTCGGGCAGCATTGGATCTTGTGTTGCTCGGCACACTCGTCCGCCCCTCTACGGTCTACTATGTGATTTCTGTTCGTCGGTTCGGGAGTTTGCCCGCTGGCATCCGGCTTCCTTCAGACTCCGCCTCTCGATGGACACCCTTGCCTTCGGCTAAGCCGGGCGCACCATAACGGCCGTTGCAGATTCATATTCTGCAACGGCCTTAAAAACGCTATGCAATGGGATTATTCCGCTGTCGGTATCAGGCGAATCAGCGCGGTGGGAATCTCTGCAGCGGTGAAATTCAGCGTGAACACTGCGTTTTCACCTTCCACGATGTAGGGCAGATCAATTTCCGTATCGTCGGCATTCAGCAGCGCCAAGGTAACGCCGTTCAGCAGCTCGGCGGGCATCGTGATTTTTACCTCGCCCTTCGGACGGGTGAGCTTGCCGGAAACTTCAAAGCAGACGCTCAGCAGCGTATTGCCGTTCGCAGTTTCACCCATGCGCAGCACCAGCTCGCCATAGGGCAGATGCTCGCCCTCCGCCGTCACTTCTTCAACCAGCGCCAGATGTATGCCATCGCTCACATTGCCGCATACGGGGCAGAGCGTGCGCGTCGCTTCATCCTGCTTGAATTCGACGATGGCGCATTCGTTCTTGCTGACGTGCTTGCAATCCTTGCGCTTGCAGGCTGCGCTGTGCGTGCCGTCGCCGTTACTCGTCCATTCGCCATACCAGTGCAGCAGCGTCTTCGTCTGTTGATCCTTATAGCTGTCATGGCAGTTTTTGCAGGTGTGCAGCGTGTAGCCGACCTTTTCGCAGGTGGGCTTGACGACCTTTTCGGTATAATCGTGCCCGGCGGCGGGGATTTCCACCTTAGTGGTGTAATCGCAGCGGGAGCAGGTATCATATTCATCCCAGCCAGTCTCGGTGCAGGTGGGCGCCTTCGCGTCGTGGTGTACCAGCTTGTGTTTCAGCGCAGGGAGTTCCACCTTGGTGGTGTAAGTGCAGCCCTCGCGCTGGCAGGTTTCGTAGGCATCCCAGCCGATCTCGGTGCAGGTGGGCGCCTTTGCGTCGTGGTGCACCAGGTCGTGGTTGTTCGGGTCAGGTCCATTATTTGGGTCTACATAAGTATCCGTTCCCTTGTGGTAGCAGTAGTCGCAGTTTGTGTAGTACACGGCCGGAGCAACGCAGGTGGCTGCGGACTTAAGGCACACGCTAACGGCGCCCTGAACGAACCAATGTGCGCCCATCTTAGTTTTCGCTTCGTGGCAGACGGTGCAGCTAAGCCAGTGGTTTTTGTCGTCCGAATGCCAGTTCTGCCCCGCAGGGAATGCATGTGCGCTGTAGTACTGCCCGCCGCAGGTGCTGCATGTTCCCAGCGTAATGCAGGTCGCGCTGCTGTCGCCGGAGCAGCTTGCGGTGTCGACCGCATCGCAGCCGTCACGCTGGCAGTGGCGGATATGCTCACTGTTGTTACCCCTGGATTGCCATGCGCCCCAGTCGTGCGGCCCGTATTCACCGTAGGACATAAGACAAGAAGTACATACCGCAACTTTCGTGCAAGTGGCTTTGTACTGGGGTGTATCTATGCTCCAATGATTCTCTGTAAACTCATCATAGCAGCGGTAACAGTACAGCGTATGGTAATCTTTTTCTCTTTTGCGTATTTCAAAGGTATTCCCTTCGCAATAGTCGCCGTTCAACCTGATATGCGCAGCCATCGCCGTGGTTGCTACAAAGAGCAGCGCAATCGCCAGGAGACATGTAACCAACCATTTTTTCATGTTTTTCTCCTCCTCAAATTTTTAAAAACGCTATGAAATGGAAATAAGATTATTCCGCTGTCGGTATCAGGCGAATCAGCGCGGTGGGAATCTCTGCATCGGTGAAGTCCAGCGTGAACACTGCGTTTTCACCTTCCACGATGTAGGGCAGATCAATTTCCGTATCGTCGGCATTCAGCAGCGCCAAGGTAACGCCGTTCAGCAGCTCGGCGGGCATCGTGATTTTTACCTCGCCCTTCGGACGGGTGAGCTTGCCGGAAACTTCAAAGCAGACGCTCAGCAGCGTATTGCCGTTCGCAGTTTCACCCATGCGCAGCACCAGCTCGCCATAGGGCAGATGCTCGCCCTCCGCCTTCACTTCTTCAACCAGCTTCAAATGCGTGCCATCGCTCACATTGCCGCATACGGGGCAGAGCGTGCGCGTCGCTTCAGCCTGCTTGAATTCGACGATGGCACATTCGTTCTTGCCGACGTGCTTGCAATCCTTGCGCTTGCAGGTCGCGCTGTGCGTGCCGTCGCCGTTACTCGTCCATTCGCCATACCAGTGCAGCAGCGTCTTCGTCTGTTGATCCTTATAGCTGTCATGGCAGTTTTTGCAGGTGTGCAGCGTGTAGCCGCCCTTTCCACAGGTAGGCTTGACGACCTTTTCGGTATAATCGTGCCCGGGGGCGGGGATTTCCACCTTGGTGGTGTAATCGCAGCGGGAGCAGGTATCGTATTCATCCCAGCCAATTTCGGTGCAGGTGGGCGCCTTCGCGTCGTGGTGCACCAGATTGTGTTTCAGCGCAAGCAGCTCCACCTTAGTGGTGTAATCGCAGCGGGAGCAGGTATCGTATTCCTCCCAGCCGGTCTCGGTGCAGGTGGGCGCTTTGGCGTCGTGGTGCACCAGCTTGTGTTTCAGCGCAGGGATTTCCACCTTGGTGGTGTAAGTGCAGCCCTCGCGCTGGCAGGCGTCATATGCATTCCAGCCAATTTCGGTGCAGGTGGGCGCCTTGGCGTCGTGGTGCACCAGGTCGTGGTTGTTCGGGTCAGGTCCATACCATGGGTGTACATAAGTATCCGTTCCCTTGCGGTAGCAGTAAGCGCAGTTTGTGTAGTACACGGGCGGAGAAACGCAGGTGGCTGCGGACTTAAGGCACGAGCTATCGTTGCCCTGAACGAAGAAATGTGCGCCCACCTTAGTTTTCGCTTCGTGGCAGACGGTGCAGCTAACCCAGTGGTTTTCGGCATCCGAATCCCAGCCCTGATTCGCAGGGAAGGTATGTGCGCTGTAGTACTGCCCGCCGCAGGTAGTGCATGTTCCCAGGGTGATGCAGGTCGCGCTGCTGTCGCCGGAGCAGCTTGCGGTGTCGACCGCATCGCAGCCGTCGCGCTGGCAGGTGCGGAAATGCGCACTGTTGTTGCCCCTGGATTGCCATGCGCCCCAGTCGTGACCGAGTTTGCCGTATTGAGCGCCGCACTGGGCGCAGGTTTTGCCCGTGGTGCAGGTCGGCGTTTCGGTGCCGCCAGAGTGATAGATGATTGGATTGCCAAGAAATATGGCATGTTTGCTTTTACCGCAGAGTGGACATTTGTAAATTACATAATGCTGATCGTCGTTGTATCGCTCGAATCCTGTAATCTCAAGATCTGCCTGTTTCTTACAGAAAAAACATATGTTGCGGACGGTTTCCGCCTTCGCTTCCAGCGCCATTCCCGGCAGCAGGCACAGCAGCAGCGCCGCAGCCAGCAATATGGCAAAACTCTTCTTCTTCATCTTCGTCGCCTCCTTAAAGTTAGGGTAACACCGCACAAATGAGGTGGTCGGCTGGCAAATGGATTGTGCGGTGCTGCCTTTATGATGGATTTACTGTGCCAGTTCCACCAGCGTGTCAAACGCGGGCTTCGGCTGGGCATCCTTGTCGAACAGGAGCGGGTACTCGTCCGCGCGCCAGCTCAGGTCGTCCACCGTGCCCCATACCTGCACCGCTTCGATGCGGTCGGCGTAACGCAGGAAAATCTTCATCAGGTTGCCGTAATACTTCGCCTGCTTCTGCAGATTTTCCTCGCTCGTATCGTCAATGCCCACGTCAAGTTCGGACACGCGCAGGAGCAAATCACGCTTGGCAATCTGCTGGAACGCCCAATCCACGCGGTCAATCGTCGGACTGCCGACGGAGTAGTGTGCCTGGAAGCCGTAGCCGTCAATCGTGCCATCCGCAATCAGGCTGTCCAGCAGGACGCAGATGCCGTGCAGCTTGGGGTCAAGGGGGGTGTTGTAATCATTGTAGTACAGCTTCACGCCGTCCGCGGCGTACTTGCGGGCGTACTCAAACGCGCGGTTCACGAAATCCTGACCAACCGTCTTTGTCCAGTTGGATTCGCGCAGCTGGTCGCTGCCGTCCGCCACGGCTTCGTTTACAACGTCCCACGAGACAATCAGCCCCGGATAATTCTCGTTCGTCCACGTCAGCACCTGCTGGATGTAGCTTTCCATGCGGGCGAGCATGGTTTCGCGGCTGCACAGCGGCTTATGGGTCGCGTAGCCCTCATGGAAGAAGGCTTCGGGCGTCTGGGAGTGCCACACCAGCACATGCCCATGCACCTTCACGCCATTGTCGCGGCACCAATCGAGGAACGGAATGCAGTTGTCGAACTTCACAGCGACGGCCGTGTCGTCCGTGCGGCTGAGCTTGCGGCATTCCGCCATATCCAGCAGCGAATCCGGCTTCATCTCGTTTCCCGCGGTCATGATGGTGAACTGGCTGCCGTAGAACGTCATGCGTTTGCTGTCCGCCACTTCACTGGCAACAACCGCCGTGCCGAAATCGAACTTATCCGCATAGAGCGTCTTGAGGGCAGGCAGCGAAGTGGTGTCGAAGGAGTCAATCTTCTCGTCGCAGGTGAAATTGCGGATGGTGAAGGACGTTTCCTTGCCCGCACCCTCAATGTACAGCACATACTTGTCATACCGACCGGGAATGTACGAGCCGGACAGCATTGCCCATTCGCCTTTCTTCGCCGTGCCGGTGACAATGTTCTCATAGGATTCCTCGCCGTCGCGGGTATGGGCGACGGACAGGATGAAGCTGCACGAATCCATCTCGTCCTGCTTCACCTGCACGGACAGGTTGTAGACGCGCCCCGGCACAAGGTCGAAGTCGCGGCCGGGAGAGTTCCACGTCGCGGTACGCCCAGTGATGTACAGCCCGTCAGCGGTCGTCTCGATGGCGGCACCGCCCGCAGAACGCGCATACCAGCCGTCCGTGCCGCTGGTAAAGTCCGACGTGTAGTGAATCTGCGGCGCGTCGGAGTAATCCACCTTTTCGGGCGCGGTGATGGTCAGCGTAACGTCATCAAGGCAGTAGTTTTTGCCCAGATAGTTATCCGACGCCGTGAGGAAGCGGATGTTGACGCCCGCGTCCGCCTCGAAATCGCAGGAGATTTCCGTCCACTCCTTGCCCTTGACGTTTACCTGCGCGTAGTAGGCGTAATCGCCGCCCGCCTTGCCAATCGCCATAACGCCGTCTTCCGAGCTTTCGACGTAGACGCAGGCGGACAGGTGGACTTTCGCGCCGGCTTCAATGCCAAGCGACGCAGCGGAGAGGTCAACGGCGTCCCAGTTATTGCTGCCGCGTCCAGAAACTCGCAGGCTCTGCTTACCGCTGTGTGCCTGCGATTCCGTCACGCCGACGGTGCAGGAGCCAGACTGGCTGAATGCGGCGGCGTTGCCATCCTCAAAGTCGATGGTGACGGCGTTCTGCGCGGCTTCTTCCGCTGCGGCGAAGCAGGGCAGAAACAAGCAGAGTGCCATCAGCAGAGAAAGCGCTTGTGCGACCCAGTGTTTCATGTTTGATTTCCTCCCTTAGCGTCTTGGGGGTCTATTGAATAGAAGATGCTATAATTTTAGTATACACAAAAGTTGTGTTTTGTCAAGAATGTCTGATTTCTTACCAGAACGAAAATGGTTTCGTTGGGTGGTTTTTTCTGATTCTATGCTGATGGGCATGGTTGAACTGGTCTTTTCCATGCTTCCAGAGGGCAATGAAAACGGACGAAGTCCGCGGTTGCCCTCTGGACTCCTTCGCTTTCGCCACTCCTGTCGCTGGTTTTTATCGCCGTTTTGTGCCTTTTGTCCTTGAATTTTCCGGTTTTTTGTTACTTAACTGATGAGCAAGAAATATTGTCGAAATCTTTCCAAAAGCCCCCTTGAAACAAGGAAAAAACCGTGCTATCATCAAACCGTTTCTAATGAACTTACGACTGAACGACACGTCTTTCTACAAGGGAGGACAACCCCATGAACATCCGCTGCTTCTGCTGCATGGGCGACAGCATCACCAGCGACCAAGTCAGCGGTATCGGCACGATGGTGGCGCATCGGCTGAACGCGCAGGAGGTGCTGAATGCCGCCTTCGGGTACGCAACCTGCTCCGACTGGCACGAAGGCGATAGGAACATCACGCCTGTAACACTCATCGAGCCGCCGAACACGAACACGGCGGACAACGTGCTGTCCAATCAGGTGCGGCGCGTTTTGCAGGCGCTTACGCCGAAGGGCAGCATCATCCGCTGGACGGTGGATGGCGTCGAGTATGCAATTCCGGCGGAAATCGGTATCGGCACAGGCACACTGACCACGCCGGACGTGATTTACATCGCCATCTCCACCAATGACGGCAATCAACCGGAAAATGCCCCGGCGGATGATTTCGCGGCCGTCTGTGAACTCCCCTATGCCGACCTGACCCGCACGTCGATGGCATCTGCGCTGCTCTGGGCGGTGCGGACATTGCAGGCGGTCTGCCCGAACGCAGCGATTTTTCTCGCCACGCCGCTGCAAACATACACCCCGCAGGAATGGATGGACGAATCTCACGGGCTGCTCAAGCGCCGCGTCATCCAGAAAGTCGCGCAGAAAACGGGTGTTCACTGCATCGACAGCTTCTACGGAAGCGGCTTTGACCGCAGCGTTGCCCGCTTTCACGGCGAAGTCCACCCGGACGAGGAATGGAAAATCCGCATTGCTGACTTTGTGACAAAGGAAATCGAATCGACCCTGTATAAGGAGTAACCGATGGAGAATATCAAATGGCTGTGGGGCGTAATGGACAAGCGCTACCACAAGTGGCACATTCTTAGCCTCATCATCAGTGCCGTCACGTCGCTGATGCTGCTCATCAACCCCTACCTGACGATGCGCCTGATGGATGACGTCATTGTCGCGCAGAACCCCGAACCGCTCGTCGGCTTGCTGCTGACGATGCTGATTGTCAAGGTTACGCGCGAAGGTCTGCGCTACCTGATGGTTGTCCTGCTGGAGCATTCCTCCCAGAACACGCTGATGAACCTGCGCATGCGGCTGTTCACGCGTCTGCAGTATCAGGACATGCGCTTTTTCGACATTCACCGCACGGGCGACCTGATGACGCGCCTGTCCGCCGACACAGACTGGTGCCGCCATTTTCTGGCATACATAGACTATGTGGCGGTAGACAGCATCGTCATGTTCGTGTCGTCGTCGATTTACCTGTTCTCGGTGAACTGGAAGCTCGCGCTGGCAATGGTCTGCGTCACGCCGCTGCTGATGATTATCACGAAAGTGTACTCCAAGGGCGCGCGGCGGATGTTCGTGGACATGCGCGACAAGATGAGCGACATGAACGCGAAGGCGCAGGAGAACATTGCGGCAAACCGCGTGGTGAAGGCGTTTGCGCGTGAGGAATACGAGGAGAACCGCTTCGACGAGCGTTCCCGCGCCTTCCGCGATGCGAATCTGGATATCAACAAGCGCTGGCTGTCCTTCTACCCCTTCATCGAGATTCTGGCGAACGCCATGACGCTGCTGACCGTCTTTTTCGGCGGCTACCTGATGATTACCGACGGCATGACGGCGGGCGAACTGACGATTTTCACCCAGCTGGCGTGGACGCTGAGCGTCCCCATGCGGCAGCTGGGCAACCTGCTCAACGACTGGCAGCGCTTCATCACCTGCTCGAACAAGGTCATGGAGATTGAAGTCTCCCGCCCGGAGATTGTGGACAGCTCCTGCGCGGTCAATCATGACCGCATCGGGGGCGCCATTTCCTTCGACCATGTATCCTTCGCTTACGGCTCGCAGCCGGTGCTGTCCGACGTAACGTTCTCCGCCAAGCCGGGGCAGACCGTCGCCATCATGGGGCCGACCGGTTCCGGCAAAACGACGCTGATTCAGCTGCTCGCCCGCTGCTACGACGTGACCAGCGGCAGCATTTCCGTTGACGGCTGCGACGTGCGCAAGTGGAAGCTGCAGCAGCTGCGCGATGGCATCGGCACGGCGACGCAGGATGTTTTCCTCTTTTCCGACACGGTGGAAGGCAACATTGCTTTCGGCGACCAGACACTGACAGAGGACGAAGTGCACGACTTCGCCCGCCGCGCGGCCGCGGACGACTTCATCAAGGGCTTGTCCGAGGGCTACGACACGATTATCGGCGAACGCGGCGTGGGGCTTTCCGGCGGGCAGAAGCAGCGCATTGCCTTGGCGCGCGCGCTGGCAGTCAAACCCGGCATCCTCGTCATGGATGACACCACTTCCGCTGTCGATATGGAGACGGAGAAGTACATTCAGGCACAGTTGCGTCAGCTCCCCTACGACTGCACGAAGCTGATCATTGCCCAGCGCATCTCCTCCGTCAAGGATGCTGACCTCATCCTGATTTTGAAGGACGGCGTTGTGACCGAGCGCGGCACGCATCAAGAGCTGCTGCGTCAGCGCGGCTACTACTACGAAACGTACTGCCTGCAAAACGGCATCACGCCCGACACCGCTCCGCAGGAGGTGATGTAACATGGCGCGCAACAAATTTGACGTAGACGAGCGCTTGGAAACCCCGTTTGACTTCCGGCACTTGAAGCGCGTGGGCGTTTACATCGGCAAGCACAAGTGGAAGATGCTGCTGGCGCTGCTTCTGTCCGCCTTGGCATCGGTAACGAGCCTCGCCGTGCCGAAAATCACCCAGACCGTCATGGACGTCGCTGTGCCGCAGAAAAACGTTGACCTGCTGCTGAAGATGGCGCTGGCGTTCATGGGCATCATCATCGTCGGCATCGTCTTCACGGTCATCCGCTCCCGCATCATGGCGTTCGTCAGTCAGCAGATCATCTACGATATCCGCAAAGACCTCTTCGCGCACCTGCAGCAGCTGCCTTTCGCCTACTACGACAGCCGTCCGGCGGGCAAAATCCTCGTGCGCGTCATCAATTACGTCAACAGCGTGTCGGATATTCTTTCCAACGGCATCATCAACTCGATTCTGGAAATCATCAATATCATCTTCATCGTCGTCTACATGTATACGACTGAGCCGACGCTGGCGACGATTGTCGTGGCGGGTCTGCCGATTTTCGTGGCGATTATCATCATCCTGAAGCCTCGTCAGCGCCGCGCGTGGCAGAATCAGTCGAACAAAAACAGCAACTACAACGCGTATCTGGCAGAATCCATTGACGGCGTGCGCGTGAGCGAACTGTTCGCGCGGCAGGATGTCAACTGCTCCATCATGCAGCGGCTGGCGACGGCGTGCCGCGCGGCGTGGCTGAAGGCGATTTACATCTCCAACAGCGTCTGGCTCTCTTCGGAAATCATCACCCAGATTGTTTTCACCCTCATGTACTACGCGGGTGTGTACTGGCTGGGCGGCGCGGTGGTCTCCTTCGGCGTAATTCTCGCCATGGGGCAGTACGTCAGCCGTTTCTGGCAGCCGATTACGAATCTGGCGAACATCTACAACAGCTTCGTGAACAACATGGCGTATCTGGAGCGCATCTTCGAGACGATGGATGAACCAGTCGTGATTGACGACAAGCCGAATGCCGAGACACTTCCGCCCATTACCGGCGCAGTTGATTACAACAACATCACCTTCGGCTATGAGGAAGGGCAGACCGTCCTCAAGGATGTTGACCTGCACGTCAAGGCGGGCGAAAGCATTGCGCTTGTCGGCCCGACGGGCGCGGGCAAGTCCACCATCGTCAACCTGCTCTGCCGCTTCTACGACCTGCGCAGCGGTTCCATCACGCTGACGGATGAATCCGGCGTGAAGCACGACATTACCGACGTGACGCTGCACTCCCTGCGCTCGCAGATGGGCATCATGCTGCAGGATTCCTTCATCTTCTCCGGCACGATTCTGGATAACATTCGCTACGGCCGTCTGGACGCGACAGACGACGAGGTACGTCAGGCGGCGGCGGTTGTCCGCGCGGACGACTTCATCCGCGAAATGCCGCAGGGCTACAAAACGACCGTGAACGAGCGCGGCGGCAGCCTTTCGCAGGGGCAGAAGCAGCTGATTGCCTTCGCGCGCACGCTGCTGAGCGACCCGCGCATCCTGATACTGGACGAGGCAACTTCCTCCATCGACACCAAGACGGAGAAGCTGCTGCAGGACGGCATTCAGGCGCTGCTGAAGGGACGCACGTCGTTCATCATTGCGCACCGCCTGTCCACCATCAAGAACTGCGACCGCATCCTGTACATTGGCAATCAGGGCATCATGGAAGCTGGCTCTCATGACGAATTGATGGCCAAGCGCGGCGCATACTACGAGCTGTACACCGCGCAGGCGCGCGACCAGGGCATGGGAGAATAAGGCGCGCACGGCGCTTCTGAGAATTGCATAGGGACAAAAAGCGGGGTTGCGTGAAAAATGCGCAATCCCGCTTTTTTATAGGCACTACCGCACAATTCGTCGGCAGCGCTGGCGATGCCTTTTCTGCCATCTGCTTCTTGCAGAAATCTCGATTTACCTCCAGTAAACCTTCGATTTCTGCAATCGCATCTGACAAAAAATGCATTTGCCATCGCACCAACTCATTTGTGCGGTATTGCCTATATTATTTTTCCGCCCCTAAAATCGCCTTAATATCCCCCAAATTCTCCGCAAAATACACCTTTTCCTGTTTTTCTTCTGTCGAAAGCCCCATTTCCACCATATGCCTCAGCAGCGCCTTCAATCCCTCATAATACCCATTCAAATTATACAGCACACACGGGGCATCTATCTGCTTCAGCGCCAGCTTCGACATCACTTCCGACACTTCTTCCAGCGTCCCCGTGCCGCCCGGAAACGCAATGAACGCATCCCCCAGTTCTATCATCTTCGTCCGGCGCTCCGGAATGTCCTTCGTCACAATCAGCTCCGTCAGCCCCTCCATCTGAAAGCTCTCGCTGATGAAAAACTCCGGCTCCACGCCCGTCACCTCCGCGCCAGCCGCCAGGGCACTGGCCGCCAGCGCGCCCATCAAGCCGGATTTCGACCCGCCATACACCAGCGCGTGGCCGCTTTCACCAATCCAGCGTCCGAGTTCCTCCACCGCCTGCCGAAAAGACGGATCGCTGCCCTCGTTTGCCCCCAGATAAACCGTAATATTCATGCGAAAGAATCCCCCTTTGCGTATTTCTGCCATCGAGTATAGCAGAATGAACACGGAAACGCAATCGGGGGATTTCCGCAAAAATGAGAATTTCCTCATGAATTTCTAATCATCCTTCGATGGATTTTCCCTCCTCCTTGTGCTATCCTTATTCTTGTCAGAACGACAGGACGCGCCTACTTGGGCGCAGGAGGATAAGCACTATGATGGCTTTCATCGATTCGGTTTTCCATGTGATTGGTTCTTTCATCAGCATGGTGTTTGAGGCGATTGTCGCTGCTGTGCAGTTTGGGTTTAGTGTCTTAGGCGGTCTCTTGGGGCTGGTGGTGAATCTGGGGATGCTGCTGCTGGTTGTCGGGCTGGTGGCGCTGGTGATTACGCGCCGCAAGAACTACAAGCAGGCGAAGGCGGATGAACCGCGCGTCATCCACATGGACAACGGCGAAACCTTCAAGAGCTATTACAGCAAGTAATTTGCAAAAAAGCGCTTGTCCTTCCTCCGAAAGTGTGGTATAATCAGCGTTACCCTAAATTTTCGGAGGTTAAGAAGCAATGACGATTCTGTGGGACTGGAACGGCACGCTGCTCAGCGACGTACCGTTGGTGGTCAAAATCAACAATGAAGTTTTCGCGCACCACGGCTATCGCCTGACAAGCGAGGAGGAATATCGGCGGATTTTCCGCTTTCCGGTCAAGGATTACTATACCGACATCGGCGTGACGGACGAGGATTTCCCGCTTGTGGCGAAAGAATGGAACGAAGGCTACGTCGCGAACTTCCATCTGGCGCAGCTGCACCAGACGGCGGCGGAGGCGGTTCATCGCTTCCACGACGCAGGCTTCCATCAGGCGATTATCTCCGCCAGTCAGGTGGATCAGCTGCGCGCGCAGGTCGTCAAGTTTCCGGAGCTGAACGGCATGTTCGACGACATTCTGGGGCTGGGCGACGTCTACGCGGTGTCAAAGGTGCAGCTGGCGAAGGATTACCTTTCGCGCAAGGGCTACGACCCGGCGGACACGGTGTTTCTGGGTGACACGAGCCACGACGCCGAGGTTGCCCGCGCCATCGGCTGCCGCTGTCTGCTGATTTCCGGCGGGCACCAGTGCGACGCGGTGCTGCGTCAGGTGCCGGGCGTTGAAGTGCTGCCGTCCCTGCGCGCGGCGGCGGATGTATTAGGAGCATAACAAATTATGGCGGATATCTTGCAGGTCAACACGGAGCTTCCGGCGGATTTCACCCCGACCGCACCAAGCGGCTTGACGGACGAGGAGGCGGCTTCCCGCAAGCCGAACATCTCCCACCACCGCCCCGACAAATCCACCGCGCAAATTCTGGCGGAAAATCTCTTCACGCCCTTCAACGGGCTGAATGTGGCGCTGGCGGTTTGTCTGGCGCTGGTGGGCAGCTGGCGGAACATGCTGTTTCTGGGTGTCGTGGTGTCGAACACGCTGATTGGCACGGTGCAGGAGCTTCGCGCGCGCAAGACCATTCGCAAGTTGTCCCTGCTGAACGCTCCGACCGCGCACGCCCTGCGCAATGGACAGGAAAAGACCTGCGCGCCGGATGCGCTTGTCGCGGGCGATCTGGTAATTCTCCGCGCGGGCGACCAAGTAATGGCGGATGCCGTCGTCACCAGCGGGCAGGGTGCGGCGAACGAATCCCTGCTGACGGGGGAAAGCACGCCCATGCGCAAGCAACCGGGCGATTTTCTTCTGTCCGGCAGCTATATTTTAGAAGGAACCTTCACTGCGCAGCTGGTTTATGTGGGCGACGAAAGCTATGCCGCCCGCCTGACGCGTTCCGCGAAGGAGATTCGCCGCCCGAAATCGGTGCTGATGACGGAGGTCAACCGCCTGATTCGCATCGTCAGCGCGGCGCTGATTCCGATTGGGCTGCTTTTGTTCTGCAAGCAGTTCTTCCTCCAGCACCTTCCGCTGACAACAGCTGTCCCTACGTCCGTCGCCGCCATGATCGGCATGATTCCCGAAGGGCTGATTCTGCTGATTTCGGTCGCCTTGGCGGTTGGCGTAATCAAGCTCGGCAAGCGAAACACCCTTGTGCAGGAGCTGTATGGCATTGAGACGCTCTCCCGCGCGGATGTGCTGTGTCTGGACAAAACCGGTACGATTACAACGGGCAAGATGACATTGGATTCGCTGCTGCCCCTTTCTGGTGACGAGGGCGCCATGCGGACACAATTGGGGCGCTTCCTGTCCAGCATGGACGAGCGTTCCGGCACGCTGGATGCCCTCCGCGCGGAAATTCCCGATGTGCAGGGCGAAAAGCCCGTGGCTGTCCTGCCGTTTTCCTCCGAACGGAAAAAATCCGCCGTATCTTTTGCGGATGGTACAACCCTGATTTTAGGCGCGCCGACGTTTGTGCTGGATGATGCACATCTTGCGCCGATTCGCAAAACGCTTTCGGACTGCGCCGGGCGCGGCTTGCGCGTGCTGGTTTTGGCAGAAGCGGACGGCTGCGTCACCGAAACCGACACGCCCGCTATCGCCCGCGTGATTGGCCTGTGCCTGCTGACCGACGAGATTCGCCCCGCGGCGCAGGAGACGCTGCATTACTTCCATACGCAGGGCGTTGCGCTGAAAATTATCAGCGGCGACGACGAAAAGACGGTCGCGGCGATTGCCCGCAAGGTCGGCTTGTCGGGCGGCGCGGTGGATGCCTCCACCTTATCGGACGACGAACTCCCCGATGCCTGCGAGCGCTACGCCGTCTTCGGGCGCGTGACCCCGACGCGGAAAAAGGCGCTGGTCGAGGCGCTCAAGGCGAAAGGGCATCACGTTGCCATGACCGGCGATGGCGTGAACGACATTCCCGCACTCAAGGCGGCGGACTGCTCCATTGCCATGGCAGGCGGTGCGGACGCCACAAAACAGGCGGCGCAGCTGACGCTCCTGGACGCGAATTTCGCGAACATGCCGCTGATTGTCGCGGAGGGGCGGCGTGTCGTGGGCAACATCACGCGCGCGGCGTCGCTCTTCCTCGTCAAAACGCTGTATTCCTTCGCCTTGGCGCTGCTGACGCTGCTGTTCCCGGTCGAATACCCCTTCCAGCCGATTCAGCTGACGCTCATTTCCTCGCTGACAATTGGTCTTCCGGCGTTCCTGCTGACGCTCGAACCGAATCAGGACCGCATACAGGGCAGTTTCCTGCGCACGGTGCTGACGCGGGCGATTCCCGGTGCGGCGGCGGTGTGCGTCTGCGCCATGGCGGCAATGGCGGGCGTGAATTTCGGCTGGGATATGGCGGACTGCAAGACGCTGGCGGCGCTGTGCGCGGGCGCGGTCGGGCTGATGATGCTCTATTCCGTCTCCGTCCCGCTAACGAAGCTGCGCGCGGCGGTGTGTGCCGCGATGACCGCCGGATTCGTGCTGGCAGTATGCTATTTCAAGCAGATTTTCTATTTTGAGCACCTGACGCTGGCGCAGTACGGCGCGCTGGCAGGGCTGATTGTCCTTGCCGCGCTGGTGATGGCGGCGGTTTCGTGGGCGGCAAAAAGACTGCCGGGGAAAAAAGGATAATAGCAAGAAGGACGAGGCGGGAATGCTTCGTCCTTCTTTGTGTTATACTATTTCCTGATGAAAATGCACCATGATGCGCGGCGCGTTCAATCATCCTTTCGATTGGGCAGCACCGTTTTTTCTGTATGCGGAGGGTGACATGCCCTCATATTGCTGGAAAACCCGGTTGAAGGTCGCAATGCTGCCGAAGCCTGACTGCCCCGCAATGGACGTAATCGAATCATCCGTCCGTTCCAGAAGCTGCTTGCAGAGCGTCAGCCGCTGGCGGGTCAGGAATTCGTGGAACGATATGCCCAAGCAGTCGTAGAAAAGGCGCTCGAAGTGGTAACGGCTGTACCCGCTCTTATCCGCCATGTTCTGCGGGGTCAAATCCTCTGCGCAGTGCGCCATCACATAGTCGCGAATGTCAACAAAGAGCATCTGCGTCTGCTCCTTGTGGCGGACACGGCGGTTCAGTTCTGTGCCGTGTTCCTGCGCATGGCGGCGGAGCAGGTCGATGAGCATCCGGCTCAATTCCAGCCGCGCGACCGTTAATCCAAAGCGATCCCGCGCCACCCCAGCCTCAGCCGCAGCGGTCTTTACGCGCTGCTCAATTTCGGGCGCGCTGCCCTTGCGAATCACCATGCACGGCTGGAGGGCTTCTTCTACCGCCAGCAGACCGTCGATAATGAACAGGCGCTCGCGGTCAAGGAGGAAGTAATAGCGGTGGCCGGTCGGGGGTGTGTGGATTTCGTGGACGACGCCGGAGGGGATAACCATGATATCGCCCGGATGAAGAAGATGACGCTCGTTTTCGACGATGACAGTGAGGTCCTCGGCGATAACCATGATGACCTCATAGGTCATATGCCAATGCGGGAGGTAATCGCAGGTTTGGGTGTTATCGTAGAAACGGATGCCCTGACTGCGGTCTTCGCCGAATTCTTCCTTTTGGCGCATGTACCACATGTTGCTCTTCACAGCGTTACGTCCTCCTTTCCGGCTTTTTGCTCGCCCCTTGACTTCTTCGGCGCGGGCGCGCCTTCAAGGTGCTGTTTTCTTCATCATAGCCGTTTCGGGCGGAAATGTCAATCACGGCAGGCGCGAAATTCCGATTTGAGATGCGGAATTCATCACTTTGGTTGAATTGTATAGAAAATCACAATCTATACTCGTTTCATCGGTACAAAAATCGCTAAAAATAAGAGATATTTCACTAAAAATGATTAGCGTCAAATGTGTAATCAGGTGATAATATAGCCAGATGAACGATGTTCGTCGTTGCGCAATTCAAAAGGGAAGGAAGGGATCCTTTTGCAATCTACCAAGGCGATTGTCCGCCGGGATTTGACCGGACGTTCCACCATGCGGTGGGGAACGTACTTGAAGCGATACGGCACGCTATATCTGCTGCTGCTCGTGCCGCTGGCGTTCTTCATCATCTTCCGCTACGTTCCCATGTCCTACATTCTGCTGGCGTTCAAGAAGAACAACATTCTGAAAGCGCCGTGGCTGCTGGATTGGGCGAAAAACGGCGGCTGGGAATGGTTCATCAAGGCATTCAACGATAAGAACTTTATCGATGCGCTGAAGAACACCATCATCCTGAACCTGCTTGACCTCGTTATCGGCACGCCGATGCCCATCTTGATGGCGCTGCTGCTCAACGAGCTGGCGTTCCCGAAGTTCAAGCGCGTCGCACAGACCGTGCTGTACCTGCCGCACTTCCTGAGCTGGGTTATCATCTCCAGTCTGTCGCTGCGGCTGCTGGCAACCAACGATGGTCTGGTTAACCAGATATTCGGCACCAATATCGCCTTCTTAGGCACGGAGAACAACTGGCGCGCAACCTACATCGTGCTGGGCATCTGGAAGGAATGCGGCTGGAACACCATCATCTACCTCGCCGCGCTGACCGGCATCAGCCCGGAGCTGTACGAAGCGGCGGAAGTGGACGGTGCGAGCCGCCTGCGCAAAATCTGGCACATCACCCTGCCGGGCATCCGCTCCACCATCATCATCCTGCTGATTATGAACCTCGGCCGCATCCTCGGCAGCGAGTTCGACCGTCCGTTCACCCTGAGCAACCCGCTGGTTGAGGGCGCAAGCAAGACGATTTCCATCTTCGTCTACGAGCGCGGCATCAAGGGCAACCAGTTCGCCCTGTCCACAGCGGTCGGTCTGTTCCAGTCCGTCGTCTGCGTCATCTTCCTGCTTGCCTCGAACACGCTGGCGAAGAAGTTCGACGAGCCGGGCATCATGTAAGGAGGCTGCGATATGGCGACGACAACTACCTTCAACGGCAAAAAAGTCCATCAGGGCATGATCAAATCCCAAAAGACCCGCGTGGGCGACTTCATCATTGCCTTCATCATCTTTCTGACGATGATGATTTGCCTGCTGCCGATGGTCAACGTGCTGGCAAGCTCCCTGTCCTCCAGCGAACACCTGATTCGCAACGACGTGTTCCTCTGGCCCAAGGGCTGGAATTTTGAGGCGTACAAGACCATTCTGAGCGACAGCAAGTACACATGGTCTCTGGCGTGGACGGGCATCCTGACCGTCGTCTGCACGGTGCTGAGCCTTGTGCTGACCGTCTGCACCGCCTTCCCGCTGATTTACAAAAATCTGCGCGGCGGCAAGGTCATCAACTTCATCATCCTGTTCACGATGTACTTCAGTGCCGGCACGATTCCGGGCTACATCCTGCTGAACAACCTCAAGATGCTCAACACCCCGTGGGCGCTGATTCTGCCGAACTGCATCAGCGTGTTCAACGTCATCGTGCTGCGCTCGTTCTTCTACAGCGTGCCGGACAGCCTTCGCGAGGCGGCGGAGATTGACGGTGCAGGCCCAATCCGCACGCTGGTGACGGTGTATCTGCCGCTGTCTCTGCCCTCTCTGGCGACGCTGGCGCTGTTCTACGCCGTCGGCCGCTGGAACGGCTTCTCCGATGCGCTGATGTACCTGAAATCCAGCAAGGCGGAAAAGTACTGGCCGATTCAGCTGCTGCTGTACAACATCATCAAAAACTCCACGCAAAGCAGCGAAATCGCCACGCAGGAAGGTTTCTTCAGCGCCGGCGTTTCCAAGACGATTCAGATGGCGTCCGTCATGTTTGCAACCGTGCCGATTCTGCTGGTGTACCCGTGGCTGCAGCGCTATTTCGTCACCGGCGTCACGATTGGCGCAGTCAAGGGCTGATGCCCCTATACTATTTCCAAATGAGAATGCACCAAGGCGCGAGCAGATGGTGCAGGTGAATGCAGGAAATAGTATTACAACACCGTATTTCAGGGACGTGTGAGCCCTGCAAATAAAAAGGAGGAAAAAACCCTATGAAACGCATCGTGTCTCTGGTTCTTGCGCTCGCGATGGTGCTGTCTCTGTGCATCTTCACGACCGCATCCGCGGACGACGGCTTTGTGGACGGCAAGTTCACCGAAACCCGCCACATCACCGTGGAAGTCTACAACCGTTACAACGACGGTGGTTCCGACCCGACCAGCAGCGTGTACGCGCAGTACATCAAGCAGGGTATGCTTGACAAGTACAACGTGGACGTTGAACTGGTGTCTGTCGGCCGCTGGACCGAAGTTGACGACCTGAACAACCTGCTCGCCACCGGCGACGCGCCCGACGTGTGCGTCACCTACTCCTACCCGACGATCCAGACCTTCGCGGGCATGGACGGCATCATCGACCTGAATCCGCTGCTGACCGAATACAAGGATCTGCTGCCGGATCTGTGGGCGCTGCTGGGCGACTACAACATCTACTACGATCAGGATCCGGAAACCGGCTCCGTGTGGGCGATTGAAGCGGTGCTGGCGGAATCCGCGCGCATCAACACCTTCATCCGCAAGGACTGGCTGGACAAGCTGGGTCTGAAACTCCCCACGACCGAGGAAGAGTTCCACAACTGCCTGATCGCTTTCCGCGACAACGCTGAGCTGCTGCTGGGCGCCGACGCTGCGAAGATGGTTCCCTTCTCCATCAGCACCGACATCGGCTGGCGCGCTGACCTGCTGAATGTCTCCAAGGTGCCGGAGGACGTGTCCGACGAAACGCTGTATGTCTACGGCTACGACGACCGTCACCTGCTCTACCCGAACTACAAGGAAGGCATCCGCGTGCTGAACCAGTGGTACAACGAAGGTCTGATTTGGAAGGACTTCGCGCTGTACACGGACGCAAGCGTTGAGGACGACATGATGAAGTCCGGCTTCGTCGGCGCTTTCATCCACAACTGGGATTACCCCTACCGCAATGGCGAAGACTCCATTCAGGCGAACCTGACCCGCGCTAACGGCGCAGACGCTGGCTTCATCGCTGTGGACTGCTTCCAGAACGACGCTGGCATCACCCGCAAGTATCTGGCTGACCGCATTGACCGCAAGGTGTTCTTCCCTGCGACCAACGACGAACCGCTGGCTTCCCTGCTGTACCTGAACTTCATCTCCTCCGAAGAAACCATCAAGTTCCTGCAGACTGGCAAGGAAGGCGTTACCTACAAGATGACCGACAACGGCGCGTATGAGATGCTCAACGCCACCGGCGAATGGATCATGAACTCCGGCATGAACATCGACCACACCATCACCGTCAACGGTCTGTATCTGGGCGATGCCACCGCGGCGACCAAAGCGCTGAGCTACCCCGGCGTGAATCCTGACTTCATCATCACCGCGAACACCTACGGCAAGCTGAACGGCCGCATTGTGAAGAAGTTCTCCTGCGGCGCAATCTCCGCGGAAGAAGACGTTGGCACTTCCCTGAACTCCAAGCGCGACGCTATGCTGACGCAGGCGGTTGTCGCGCCCGTTGACCAGTTCGACTCCGTGTACGACAAGGGCATGGCGGACTACCTCGCTTCTGGCGGTCAGAACATCATCGACGAACGCCGCGAAAAGCTGGAAGCCATCTACGGTGTCCATGTGGACTAATGCCTGACGCGCTTTGGCGCTGACAGCATAAAAACGCACCCCGCAAGGATTGAACTTGCGGGGTGTTTTGATGTGTGTGTTGATGATTATTCGATTTTCTGCTGCGGTTTGCTGCTTTGTCGCAGGGGTTTCGCTCCTGCGGGAGCGACAAAGGGAACATGAAAACAGACGAATGTCTGCGGTCGCCCCTTGACCCCTTCGCCCGCACTCCCATGTTTCTTGATTTTTATCGCAGCTCTTCCCGCATCTTCCCCGGCGTGGTATGAAACCGCTCCGCAAACATATGCCGGAACAGCTTGTAGTTCGTGAAGCCGTGCTTCTCCAAAATCTCGTGCAGCGCCACGTCCGTCGTCACTAAATCCTCATGCACCTTCGACAGCCGATACTCGTTCAGGTAATTCAGGTACGTCACGCCTGTGTTCTCCTTGAAGAAGCGGCAGAACGAATTCGGGTGCATGTGCAGCGTTGCCGCCGCATCACTCAGGGCGATATTCTCCCGATAATGCGCCTCGGTGTACGCAATCACCGCTGACAGCCGCTGACGGTTCTTCTCGCGCCGGAAGATGCTGCCTTCCGTCACCGGGCACGAAAACTCCTCGTAGACCAGATAAGTGATTTCCAGCAGCAGACTCGCCATGCGAATGTCCCTGAAGGGCGAATTGCTGCTGGCTGTATGCTGCATTTGCAGCAGCTTCTGCTTCACGCGCTCGATGGATGCCGTCATCGTCGGATTCGTCGTCGCCACGTCCCAAATGAACTGGCGCGAACGCGTTTCCGGCGCGAAGTCCCCCAATTCCTCGGTCGGGATTTGCAGCAGGAGGACGGTGCTGCCGGACAGGCTGATGGTGGAATGCAGCACATAGGGGCTGACGAAAATGCACTGCCCTGCGTGAAGCTGCCAGCGGCGCTGCTCGGTCTCGACGGTCAGCTCGCCGCTGAGGATATAAATCAGTTCCAGCGCGCCATGCCAGTGCATAGGGACGTAGCTGCGCGCGACTTCTGCGTACTCGTAGTGCGCGTGACCGGCAATGTTCAGCTGGAGGTTTTCATAGGGGTGATGGCGCTGGTCATCCATGCGGGGGGCTTCCTTTCTGGCGAAATGCCGCTTTTCATCTGCTTGATTTCGGATTTTGGCGCAAAATCCGCCTTACCGCCATTGTAGCATAAGGCGAAACGGGATGCAAGAGGGGAAAAATCGGCGAATACGCTGGGAAAACAGGGAAAAAACAATTTTCAGGCAAATTCGGGGTTGACAAATGCATAGCAACATGGTATGATTCTTTCATCCGCAGAGGAAAGGAGTTACGCGCTATGAAGTTCGCCGCTACGATGATGAACATGATGATGCCCATGTGCATGTGCAACATGAGCATGTTTCGTCGTGCCGCGAATTCGATGCGCCATTCCGCCTGACGGATGGCTGGAGGATGAAAGCAATTCCTCCGGCAGAACCTACCGCAATTGTTGGGGAGGCTGCATCGAAGAGATGCCGGCGTCCCCTGTTTTTTTGCCCGGACGATTTCGGGAAAGGAAAGGCAAACGTCATGAGCAACGAAGCACCCCAGCAGACGCTTAAGCAGCCGGTTCAGCCACCCATGCAGATTGAGCTGCAGAACGTCAAGAAGGTCTACCCCGTAACCGGCGGCGAGGTCGTCGCGCTGGACAACATCAGCCTGAAGATTCGCAAGGGCGATATTTTCGGCATCATCGGTCTCTCTGGCGCAGGCAAGAGCACCCTCATCCGCTGCATCAACCGCCTCGACACGCCCACAGAGGGCAAAATCCTCATTGACGGGCAGAACGTGCCGGACATGAACAAGCAGCAGCTTCGCCAGATGCGCCGCAAGGTTAGCATGATTTTCCAGCAGTTCAACCTGCTCATGCAGCAGACGGTCGCGAAGAACATCGCGTACCCGATGGAGTGCATCGGCGTGCCGCGCGCGAAAATCAACGCCCGCGTGAAGGAGCTGCTGGAAGTTGTCGGGCTGGAAAGCAAGGCGAAAGCATACCCCGCGCAGCTGTCCGGCGGTCAACGCCAGCGCGTCGCCATCGCCCGCGCCCTCGCCAGTGACCCCGAAGTGCTGCTCTGCGACGAAGCAACCAGCGCCCTTGACCCCATGACGACGCAAGCCATCCTCCGCCTGCTGCAAAAAATCAACCGGGAGATGGGCATCACCATCGTCGTTATCACCCACGAAATGGCGGTCATCCGCCAAATCTGCACACACGTCGCGATTCTCGACGGCGGCGTGATTGCCGAAGAGGGCAGCGTCGACGATGTGTTCACCCACACCCGCAGCGAAGCAGGCAAGCGGCTGTTCGGCATCGTCGCAAGCGAAAATCACGAGCAAGTGCAGGAGAAACCTGCCATCCGCATCGTTTTCAACGGCGAAACAATCGCTGAGCCGATTGTCGCTGACCTCATCCTGCACCTCGGCGTGCCGCTGAGCATCCGCAGCGCGGACGTGCACACACTCAACGGCGCACAGTACGGGCAGCTGCTCATCAGCCGCCCCGACGAACCGATGGTCTGCCACCGGGCGATTGAATATCTGAAGGAACGCGGCTTGACGGTCGAGGAGGTGCGCGCATGAGCATGACGTGGGAACGGCTGGGTTCCATGCTGCTGGAGGAAACAGGCAATACCCTCCTGATGACCCTGCCCGCAACATTCTTTGCCTACCTGATTGGTCTGCCGCTGGGCGTCCTGCTGGTCATCACCCGCAAGGACGGCATTCTCCCGAAGCCGACGCTGAACCGCATTATTGGCGTGATTGTCAACCTGCTCCGCTCCGTGCCCTTCATCATCCTGATGGTGATGCTCTTCCCCGCAACGCGCGCGATTCTCGGCCGCGGCACAGGCACGGTGTCCATCATCATCCCGCTGACGGTCAGCGCGTTCCCGTATGTGGCGCGCATGGTCGAGGGCAGCCTGCTGGAAGTGGACAACGGCGTGGTGGAAGCTGCACAGGCGATGGGTTCGACAACCTTCCAAATTGTGCGGAAAGTGCTGATTCCCGAAGCCATGCCGTCGCTGGTCAACGGCTTCGCGATTTGCATCACCACGATTCTGGGCTACACCGCGATGGCGGGCACGGCGGGCGGCGACGGGTTGGGCAAGGTCGCGATTACCTACGGCCTGAACAAGCGGCAGTACGACGTGATGTACGCGGCGAGCATCGTGCTGGTGCTGCTGGTGCAGTTCTTCCAGATGGGCGGCACTTGGCTCAGCCACGCGATTGACCACCGCCGCCGGAAATAAGGATAAGCACGCGGACACTGCATGGGCGTGTCACCAACTCCATCGCGAAAAGGGTGTCGAGAGGGTCGAAGACCCTTGCGTCTCCCCCGAATCGTTTCATTCACCCGTATGGTGTTTGAATAAATAGGTTTTCCAAAAATGAAAGGAGTGCTTACAATGAAGAAGCTCTTTGCTCTGGCTCTGGCGCTGGTTCTGGCGCTGTCTCTGACGGTTGCGTCTGCGGACGAACTGAAGGTCATCCGCGTTGGCGCGACGGCTGCCCCGCACGCGGAGATTCTCGAATCCGAAGCGGTGACGGCAAAGCTGGCGGAACTGGGCTACAAGCTCGAAGTCGTTGTGTACGAAGGCTATGTGCTGGAGAATCCGGCAGTTGCTGACGGCACGGACGATGCGAACTATTTCCAGCACAAGCCCTACCTCGACTCCTACAACGAAACCGCTTCCGAGAGCGAACAGCTTGTGTCCGCGTTCACCGTGCATTACGAGCCCTTCGCCATCTACTCCAAGAAAGTGACCAGCCTTGCTGACCTGCAGGACGGCGCGCACATCGGTCTGCCGAACGACCCCTCCAACGAGACCCGTGCTCTGCTGCTGCTGGAGGCTGCTGGCCTGATTACCGTGCCGGAAGGAACGACCGCTGCGTCTGCCCTGACCAAGTACGACATCACCGCCGAAATGAACCCCCACGGCTATGTGTTTGACGAAGTGGCGGCTGAACTGCTTGCCCCCACCCTCGAAGACTACGACATTGCCGTCATCAACGGCAACTATGCGCTGGACGCTGGTCTGAAGCCCACTACGAACGGCCTGTTCGTCGAAGCGGCTGACTCTGAGTTCGCCACCCTGTACGCAAATATCGTCGCGGTTCGCCCCGCTGACCTTGATTCCGACTGGCTGAAGGCGCTGCACACCGCGCTGACCTCCAAGGAAGCCTACGACTACATGATCACCACCTACGAAGGCGGCGTTATCCCCACCTTCACCGTGGAGGACGCGGAATAATCCCGTTTTTCTGCAAGACCGTCTGCAAGTGCGCAGGCGGTCTTTTTTCGTCAGCGGAAGTGGGAGTAGCGGAATTCGCATGAGCGATTTTCCCCGCAGCAAAAAGACCAGCACCGAGAGAAACAGCTTCTCCCGATGCTGGTCGGTCGCGCCCATCTGACGCGACAATGCGCAGCGCCATGATAGAGCAAGTTGGGAGGCGCTTCTGAGGAAGCGCAAAGTTAGGGGCAGGGACGCTTCGCTGCCTGCGCCTTTGTTGGCTGTTTTCTTTGAGTAGATTTGACGAGGAACAGTTGGGGCGTTGCCCCAAACCCCACCAGAGGCGCCGCCTCTGGACTCCGCAAGGGGCATTGCCCCTTGACCCTTTCGGCGGCGCCCCGGCTTGCGCGCTTTTCACTTACGCTTTGGGTAAAGTGGCTTTTTCACCCTCCAATGTGCGAAGCGATTTCCTACTCTGAAAAAACACGCAGGTCAGCACCCCCATCAGCGCCAGCGCCGCATAAAAGCACGCCGCGCCGCTGCCTTCATCCCGTCCGAACAGCATTTCCAGCCACGGCGCAGGATTTGCCATCAGCGGGCGAAACACCGCATCCACCAGCGCCCCGCCCAGCACATAGCCGACCGGAATCGTGAAGAATTGCAGCGCATTCCGCACCGCGTACACCCTTCCCTGCATTCCTTCCGGGATGTTCAGCCGCATCAGCGCATCAAGATTCGCGCTCATGACGGGAATCAGCAGCCACCCCAGCGCAGCGCCCACGCACCACGTCGGCAGATTCTGCCCGAAGGCGAGCAGGAAGTTCTCCGTGCCCATCGAGACGAGCAGACAGCCGCACACCACCCGCACGCGGCTTTTCGGCGCGGGGAGCAGGACGGCGAGCAGGCTGCCGATCAGCGTCGCCAGCGCGGTCACGGTGGAGAAGATGCCCATGACAGTCTCCCCGCCCCAGCTCCGCGAGAGCAGCAGCGACGGCAGCGCGGCTTCGTACATGGACGAGACGAGGTTAATCGCCGCGAGGTACAGCACGAGCGTCAGCAGTCCGGGCGCTTGGCGGAAGAACCGCAGCCCCTGCCGGGTCGAATCGAGGAAGGATTCGTGCGGACTGCCAGTTTGCCGCTTCGGAATACGGATGAAGCACAGCAGCGCCGTGAACGCGACGGCGAATGTCGCCAAATCCGCGAAGATGACTGCGCGCAGACCGCCGAGCGTCATCAGCGCCATTGCCAGCACAGGTGTCAGCAGTCCGGACAGGCTGGAGGAGAGATACCGCAGTCCACCGACCCGCTGGTACTGCGATTTCGGCAGCAGTGCGGTCGTTGCGGCTTCGCTGGCGGGCTGCTGGAGCGTGTTCATCAAGCCGTTCAGCACGTTAAGGAGATACAAGTGCGTGATTTGCAGCCGTCCCGTTTGCAGCAGGACGAGCGCCGCGACGGTTGTGCACGCGGCAAGCGCATCGCTGACGAGCATCGTCCGGCGCGTATCGAGGCGGTCAACCAGTGCGCCGCAGAACAGGCTGAATACGACATACGGCGCGTAGCTGCTGACCGTCAGCAGCGCGGTGGACAACGCCGACCCGCTCTGCTGATACGCCCAGATAACAAGCGCGTAGCTGGTCATGGCGCTGCCGAGCGACGAAAGCGCCTGCGTCGTGAACAGCAAAAGGAATGTGCGCAGTTCGCGCAGAGACTCAAAAAACGAATGCAGTTTCATATAGCTTTGCTCCTTCATGCAGATAATCCGCATGGATGGAATGCCATTTTTAGATGAAAATGCCCCAAGATGCGCCGCGAATTTTTCATTCTGGCTAACGTGAATGAAACGCAGCGTAGCAGCGCTACGCTAAGTGGAATGAACGGACGCCAGAAGGGAAAAGGCGCAAGCAGATGGGGCAGGTGAATCTAATACTATTTCCAGATAAGAATGCGCCAAGATGCGCCGCGAATTTTTCATTCTGGCTAACGTGAATGAAACGCAGCGTAGCAGCGCTACGCTAAGTGGAATGAACGGACGCCAGAGGGGAAAAGGCGCAAGCAGATGGCGCAGGTGAATCTGGAAATAGTATAAAAATGGCATACTGCGCAAAGCCGCAGGACGCTCCATGCAACGCCCTTACGACGCGCATGGAGCCAATACAGTCATCAAAATCACGGTTTTCACCCCGCTTTTATGCGTTCAGTGTGTAGATGCGGCTGATTTCGCCGTCAATGTCACTCCGGCTGTCCAGATAGGTGCAGCCGTATTTTTCGTACACATTCGCGTGGTCGGTTGCGATATAGACGCGGTTTTCCCCATTCTGTCTGGCGATTTCCGCCAGTTCGTGCAGCAGCTTTCCGGCAATTCGCTGATGGCGGTACGCGGGGAAGGTGTACACGAAGCCGCACCACGGGTGGAGTTCCGGTGCATCCACGCAGTCGCGGTCGGTCAGCGTCGCAAAGGCGGCGATTTGGTCGCCCGCCATCAGAAAGTAGCAGTCGCCCGCACCGAGGGTGTGATGGAACTGTTCCTTTTCGAGCAGCTCCATCAGGAACTTCGCCGCGCCCCACTCGCAGGCGCGAAGCTGTGCGAGGAGTTGGGGCTGGTTAGGCGAAGTGAAGTAGGATGTCAGGTACATGGTGGATTTTCCTCCGATGGGTCAGTAGTGCTTGTGAATAAAGTCCGCAATGATTTGCAGCACGTCCTCCGTCCAGAAGGGCGCTCCGCCGTGGTTGACGCCTGCCAGCTCGATGTAATCCGCCTCGGCGCCGTTCTGCGTCAGGCGTTCGTAGAGCGTCCGGCTATGCGCGGCGCTGACCTGCGTGTCGCGGTCACCATGGAGCAGGAGAATCGGTGGAACGGCGCGGTCGGGCGCGAGATAGGTCTGTGCGCTGGCTTCCGCGAGTTTTTCCGGATGTTCCTGCAGGCAGGACACGCCCAGCAAATCCGCGGTCGGGCGGAAAGTCGCGGGCATATTGGCCGGAACGCCCTCTTTTGCGCAAAGGAACAAGTCGCTCGGCGCGGATTCCGCAATCACGCCGCAAATCGGGAAATTCAGCAGTTCCGACACATCCGCAATTCCCGCCGCCTGACGCAGCGCCGTCAGCAGCGCGATATGTCCGCCGGAGGAATTGCCCATGAGGAAGGTGCGCGCCATGTCGATATGGAACAGCTTCGCGAGTTGTTCTGCGATATAGTGGATGGCGCGGTGCACATCCTCTACCTGTGCGGGGAAAGGCGCGATTTTCGATTCGCGGTACTGCACGGACGCAACGGCGAATCCCCTTTCCGCAAGTTTCGCCAGTGCGGGGATGCAGTTGTACATTTCCTGCCGATACCATGCGCTGCCGGGGAGAAAGACAATCAGCGGCACGGTTTCGCCGTCTGGCCAATGCGGGCGGTACGGGATGATGAGCTGCATTTTCCGCTGCGTTTCGCCGTAGGTGGCGTAGGTAACATCGGGGACGTACAGGTATTCGAGGGTATCGAGGGAGACGGTGCGGGTCTGGCGCATGAGGAGGATGGCTCCTTTCCTGCTATCGGGTCGCGCCCATTTGGCACGACAATATGCGAGTAGTGGATAGAGCGAATTAGGGGGGCGCTCCTGCGGGAGCGCGAAGTTACAACTGCTGCGCTGAAAGCGCTTCGCTGTTCAGCGTTCGTGGATTGGAGTTGGTCGCTTTTCCTCTACCGGTCACACGTCCAGCAGTTGGGGCGTTGCCCCAAACCCCACCAGAGGCGCCGCCTCTGGACTCCGCAAGGGGCATTGCCCCTTGACCCTTTTTGGGCTGCCCGGCTTGGGTGCGCTTCCCTGCTTCTTGGTTTATGCGGCTTTATGCCTTTGCCATCGCCCCATCCAAAATCTCCAGCCCCTGTTCCTCCTGGAACTGATTCGTATACAGCTGATAATAATACCCCTGTTTCGCAATCAGCTGCTGATGCGTCCCATCTTCCGTAATCTTGCCATTCTGAATCACCAGAATCCGATCCGCCGAGCGAATCGTAGACAGTCGATGCGCAATGATGAAGCTCGTCCGCCCCGCCAGCACCTTCTGAATCGCGTGCTGAATCAGCTGTTCCGTCTCCGTATCAACCGAGGACGTGGCTTCGTCCAGCACGAAAATAGACGGGTTCGTCAGAATCGCGCGGGCAAAGGAAATCAGCTGCTTCTGCCCGGTGGAGAGGCGGTTGCCGCCCTCGCCAACGTCCGCCTGATAGCCATCCTTCATGTTGCGGATGAAGGGTTCCGCGCCGACCATGCGGGCAGCTTCCGCCACTTCCTCGTCGGTGGCATCGGGGCGGCCGTAGCGGATGTTATCCGCAACCGTGCCGGAGAAAAGGTGCGGCGACTGCAGGACGTAGCCGAGGTTGGACTGAAGCCAGAGCTGACTGCGCGTGCGGTAATCCGCGCCGTCGATGAGGATTTTGCCCTCCGTCGGCTCATAGAAGCGGCAGACGAGGTTGACGATGGTGGACTTGCCGCTGCCGGTTTCGCCGACAAGGGCAATGGTCTGCCCGTGCTGGATGTGCAGGTTGAAGTGTTCCAGCACCTTTTCGCCCTCTTTGTAGCGGAAGGTGACGTCCTCGAAGTCAATGTCGCCGATGAGCTTGGGCCAGTTTTCGGTCTTGGGGTGGAAATTGTCGCCGTATTGCGCCACCACTTCGGGAGAATCCACAATATCAGGTTCCGTTTCCAGCAGGCTGATGACGCGCTCCGCCGCCGCCTGTGCGGATTGCAGTTCCGCGAAGATGCGGGCAATATCGCGCACGGGCTGGAAGAAGCTGACGGTGTAGTTGATGAACATGGTCAGCGTACCGACGGTCATAGCGACGCCGAAAACGTGCGTGCCGCCGATGACGCTGTTGCCGCCCTGCCAGAGCGCATACGCCGTCGCCAAAGACCCCAGCGACACGACGATGGGCAGAAAGAGGTTTGAGAGCGTCGCCGCGCGGATGGACGCGGAACGCATGGAGGCGGAAACCGTCTCAAATTCCTGGATGTTCAGTTCTTCGCGCACAAGGGTTTTCGTCGTCTTTGCGCCGTTGATGCCCTCATTGAAGCCCGCGGTAATCTGGCTGTTGTTCTTGCGCACCTGACGATACGCCGCGAGAATCGCCTTCTGGAACTTCCAGCTGATGACGGCCAGCGGCGGCAGCACCAGCATGACAATCAGCCCCAGCCGCCAGTTGATGGTCAGCATCCGCACGGCGCAGGCAACCAGATACACCGCGCCCCAGCACAAGTCCACCAGCGACCAGCCGATGGTGTCCGCGAGGCGCTGCGTGTCGTTGGTCAGGCGGGACATGAGGTATCCTACGGGCATCCGGTCGTAGTAGGAGAAGGGCAGTTCCTGCAGTTTCTGGAAACCGAGCTTGCGAATCAGGTAGCACGTTCCGGTTTCGACAATGCCGCACTGCCGCAGAAAGCCGAAAATCGTCGCCACTTGCACTGCCGTCAGCAGCGCATACGCCACGACGAACCCAACCAGTCCAGCCGTGCTGTGGTTGGCAATGAACACGTCAATCGCGTAGGCATTCATGTTCGGCATAATCACGTCAATGATTGCAGAAACCGCCATGAAAAGCACAACCGCAATCAGGTTCTTGTGGTACGGCTTTGCAACCTTGATGAGCTTGCGCCACAGGGAGAGATCAAATCGTTTGGTATAATCCTGTTCCTGAAAGGACTGCATATCAGTTCACCCCTTCCGCCGCCTTGGCCTGCGTCAGTTCTTCCTCCAAGGCGTTCTGGATGCTGTTGATGCGCTGGTACAGGCCCGGCTGGCTGCACAACTCAGCGTGCGTGCCCTGCTGCGTAATCTGCCCGTTCTCCAGCACGAGGATGAGGTCAGCCTGCGAGAGCGTCGTCACGCGGTGGCTGATGATGAGGGTGGTCACGTCCTTCTGCTCGTGGCGGAGGGCAGCGCGAATCTGCGCGTCCGTCTCGGTATCCACGGCGGAAAGGGAGTCGTCGAAGATGAGGATGTTGTTGTCCTTGAGCAGTGTGCGCGCAATGGCGATTCGCTGCTTCTGTCCGCCGGAGAGTGTCACGCCGCGTTCGCCCACGACCGTCTCCCAGCCCTTATCCGCCTTGGCGATAAAGCCGGATGCGCTGGCGATATCCGCCGCGTGCTCAATGCGTTCCGCCTCCTGTTCCGGCGCGGTGATGCCCACGTTCTCCCGGATGGACTTGGAGTACAGGAACGGCTCTTGCAGAATCAGGCCGACGTGTGCGCGCAGATATTTGCGGTCAATCTGCTGAATATCCACGCCGCCGATGGTGATTTTGCCGCTCGTGGGCGTATACAGCCGCTGCAGCAGGTACATCATGGTGGATTTGCCGCTGCCCGTGCCGCCCAGCACTGCCGCCGTCTTGCCCGCGGGGATGGTGAAGGACACGTCGCGCAGCACCGGCACGTTGTCATCCGGATAAGCGAAGGACACATGGTCAAACACAATATCGCCGTGCAGGTCGGGCTTCAGGGCGTTCGGCTCATCCGGCTCAGCTTCCTCGTGCAGAATCGCCTGCACGCGCTTCATGGACACCATTGCTTTGCCCGCGTCGGACAGAGTGCGGCCCAGCTGGCGAATCGGGAAGAGCAGCATCCCCAGCGTGGAGGTGAAAACAATCAGCGTACCGACGGTAATCCAGCCGTTGCAGGCGTAGATGATGCAGACCACCAGCGTCAGCAGCGTCTGCGTCATGCTGATGGCGTCGCCGCCGCCCCAGTAGATGGCGAGCAGTTCATTCAGGCGGAGGTTCTTCTTGCGCAAATCGTTGTTCACGCGGTCAAACTTCTCCACCTCGCGCTCCTGCTGTCCGAAGGCGCGCACGACGCGGACGCCGGAAAGGTTCTCCTGCAAAACGGCGTTCAGCACACCGTCCGCTTCGTCCGCCACCTCAAAGGACTTATGCACCATTTTGAAGAACCACGTCGCGAAGCAGAACAAAGGCGGCACAAGAATCAGGCTGTAGAGCGTAATCGGCACGGAGCGCGGCAACAGGATGCTCATGGCGATAACGACCATCAGCACCGTGTTGACGACTTCCATCACCTGAACCGCCAGAAAGCGGCGAATCGTATCCACGTCAGATGTGCAGCGCTGAATCAGCTCGCCCGCCTGCGCTTTAACGTGGTACGCAAACGGCAGGTGCTGCAAGTGGCGATAGAGGTCATTGCGCAGTTTTCGGGCGATATTTTCACTCGCAATCGCGGAAGAACGACCTTTTATGAACGTGAACACGCCGTTGACGATGTTCATCAGGATGAGCGCCAGCGCGGGAATCCACAGATTTTGACGGAGGAAATCGCGTCCGCCGAGGGCGTTAATCGGGTTCATAAGGAAATCCGGCATTGTGAACGGCTCGCTGCCCAGTATGCTGTCCACGATTTCGGAGAGCAGCAGCGGCGTTAAAAAGCCGATGATGACCATCATGATGGTCGCAATGAGTGCCCAGAGGAAATGCGTCCAGTTCTGCCCGATGAGGGAGAGCATTGCGCCGAACGGGGTCTGTTTCTTCTTTGGTTTCGTTGTGGTGCGCTGCGTAGGAAATCACTCCTTTCAAGAGAGACAAAGTGGTTGATGACTCATAACTGCCCATTGTATGCTTTTTTCGAAAAGGGTACGAAAAAAGCACCATCCGTCTGAATGCAAACGGCTGGTGCTGCACACAAAACGCATGGTAACAGGAAAAGAGCGTGGAATTTTCCTATTACGGGCGCATATGGGCAGAAAGAGCCGTCGCAGTCAGTCCATTGGCACGGGATACAAGGGTTAAAATCATCATGGTCATTGCGAGGGCCTCCTTTCTGCATAATTTTGATTTTGTTGTGCTTCTCGCAAGCACGCAAGAAACAGTGTAGTCGAAAGTCAAGGTTTTGTCAAGGGGCAAATGGCGGTTTTTTCAAATATTCATCCCATCTTGCGCAGGATTCCCGTTCTCCCAGTCCCAAACCGCCTTTTCAATCAAGTCGGCAGCATTGGCGCAGCCGTGTTCATTGCGCAGGGCCTCCCCGATGCACGCCGCGTTGCGCGTGTATTCCGGGTTGCTGATGAGTGCGCGCAGCCCCTCCGCCAGATTCTCTGCCGTCAGCTTATCGCGCGGAATCGCTTTCGGCCCGCACCCGGCAGCGTACACCCGCTCCGCCCAGAACGGCTGATCGCCCCCAAACGGCACGACGAGCGTCGGCAGCGCATGGCGCAGGCTGGTTGCGGTCGTCCCCGCGCCGCCGTGATGCACTGCTCCTGCCATATGCGGGAACAGCCAGTCATGCGGCACACTTTTCACATAGAAGATGTTCGCATCTTTTGTCTTTGCTTCCTGCTGACCCCAGCCAAGTGCCACCACCGCCCGCACGTCGGACAATTTCACCGCCTGTCGGATGATTTCCGCCAGTTCACCCATGTCGCCCGACACCATCGACCCAAAGCCGATGTACACCGGCTCGTCGCCCGCGCGCAGGAACTCCGCCAGCGCCGGGTCAGGCGTGTAGTCCACCGGGCGCTCATCCCACCAGAAGCCGGACATGTGGATGTTGTCCGTCCAATCCTCCGGGCGCGGCACAAGCGTCGGGCTCATGGCGTAAATCACAGGCACTTGCTTGCCCTTCACGTCATAATCCGGTCTCAAGCGGACGCGGCGCTTTGCCATGTCGTTCTCCTTACGCCAATCCGAGAGGTAGCGGTGCTCCAGCGCCGAAATCAGCAGATACCCGATGCGGTAGCTCAGCACATTCCACCACTTGCCGAGCTTGCGGAACGGCGCGGATGAAATTGGCATATCCTTGCACGGATCCATCGGGAAATACTGCGTCTGGATGCACGGAATATCGTACTTTTCCGCAATCGAATAGAACATCGTCCCGAAGAACGTGCAGACGATGGCTTCCGCGCCCTCCGCGCAGTGCAGCAAATCATCCAGCAGCATCGGCGCAATATCGCGGATGCCCTTCTCAAACTCCTTCAAGTACCGCACGCCCACCGCGTCCGGCTGGAGCAGCCGCCCCATCATATCCACCACGTCGCCGGAAATGGGATAGAAGGACATTCCCGCTTCCTCAATCATGCCCTGAAACGGCGCAAACGCCGCAATCGTCACCTCATGCCCCCGCTCGTGAAGCTCCCGTCCCAGCAGCATATACGGCCGCACGTCACCCGTCGAGCCGAGCGTTATCATTGTGATTTTCATCATTACCTCCAATGATTTCGAGATAAGTTAAAGGTATACAAACTAAAAAACCAACAATAAAATTCAAGTATGTAGAAGAAACCAAAAGCGCCATCAAGCGCGCTTGCTTCCCGTCGCACACGGGTCATACCACCCCGCAGGAACTTTCACCCGGAAGCCCTCGAATGCGCTTTCCGCATCCGCCTTCACCACGCAGTGCGGCGTATACACATGCCGCATCCCATCCTGCATCCGTGCCATGCACCACTGCGCCAAATCAACTGCCAACGATTCACCTTCCGCCAGCGGCACAAACGCATCCCGCCGCACCAAAAAGCACATCGGCGAAACCGCCGTGACATTGTAGCTGGTTCGGTTCATGCCGTGCCATCCACCCGCCGACACCGGCAAGCCGCGATTTCGCGACTGCACTATGCCGTCCGGCAGAATGTCGTATCCGGCATGAAGCACCCGATTGCGCGCATCCGCCACCAGCGGCGTCACCGCGCACACATCCGGGCGCTGGGCGTACATCATCATCTCCCGCAGACCGTCCGCATCAGGTGCCGCCGTGTCTCCCCACAGGAACAGCAGCATGTCTGCCGACGAATCCGCCGCCAAACGGTTCACATCCGCAGCGGACGCATCCCGCGCAAGCCGCAGTGCCGCGACGGTAAAATCCCCCACGTCATACCGCAGCCGCAGCACGCCGTCCTCCACCCGGCACGTTCCCGGAAACCCGTTGCGTCGCATACTCTCTTCCACCGCCCGCGCCGCCGCGTCCAGGCAAACCGCCAATTTCGTGTGGCTCATCGACCCCTGCAGCGTCCGCCAGTGGTACAGCACGCGTGGAATGTGGATGACGCCGTCCGCCCGCTCGCACGCGCGGAGCAGCAAATCGTGATCCTGCGACCCGTCGAATGCCGGTCGTAATCCGCCGATGGCATCCAGCAGCGTCCGCCGAATCACCGACAAATGGCAGATATAGTTGCCGGAGCGCAGGTTGTCCGGGCAGAAATCCGGCTTGCGGTGCGCATCAACATGAATCGCGCCGTGGGCGGTCAGCTTATCCTCATCGGTGTAGAGCACGTCGGGGTGGTGCGCGTCGATGGCTTCCGCAATCCGCCAGAGCGCATCCGGCGCAAGCACATCGTCGTGGTCGCACAGGGCGATATACTCCCCCGTCGCCATTTTAATCGCGCGGTTCGTGTTGCCGGATATGCCCGCGTTTTCCGCCCCAAACGCGACGCGGAATCGGCTGTCCCGCACGGCAATTGCCTCCAGCGCCTTTCGCGTCTCGGCGGACGTGCTGCCGCCATCGTACAGGCAGGCTTCCCACGCGCCGTGCGTCTGGGCAAGCAGCGAATCCGCCAGCGCGCGTAGGAATTTCGGGCGCGTGTTGAACACGGGGACGACGACGCTGATGCGCACATCCGGGAAGGGGTGCGCGCGCTGGGTCGCCAGTTCGCGCTTAGACGTGCGCTCCCGCCGGAATCGCCATTCGTCCCGCAGCAGCACCCGTGCCGCCAGCATTTCACCCGCGCGGTGCAGCGTGTACCCCGCGCCATGCATCCGCACATACGCCCGAACCCGTTCCGCCCACTGCACGCGCGTCCCTCCCGCCGACTTTCCTGCCCTCATCATACCATGCGCCGCGGGTTTTGTAAAGCGCCGGGCGATTTTCTGCCAATTCGGAACAATTTTCGCAAAACCGCTTGACAAACGCCCGAAAAAGTGCTAAAATAAATCTCGTTCCGGCAATCCCGGACGAACCGCATAGGGGCATGGTGTAATGGTAACACGTGGGTCTCCAAAACCTTTGTTGAGGGTTCGAGTCCTTCTGCCCCTGCCAAAAAAGAGCCAGTCTCGTGAGAAGCTGGCTCGTTTTTTTTGCGTACATGGATATGAAAAATCCGCCTCCGAGAATGGGAGGCGGACAGCGTTTTAGTTACCAGTCCAAAGGGGATGTATCATCGGATATTGCATGCATTCCGCGTTATTATTTCTTCTCATTCGCAATACTGTCAAGTGTTCTGCTAATCGCATCGTCACTTGTGACAGCATGCGAGCCATCCATGTATTCCGCCTTGCCAAAGCCAAGAATGCAGACAAATACGGTGTTCAGCAGCACCAATCCCCAACCGAAACCTGTGCTTTGGTTGAATGCGTGCGCAAGATCGATGGCTGCTTTGATAGCAATGTAGATGCCATAAAACGGAATCAGCAGCAGGAACATTTTCGCCCCCTGACCATACAGCACTTCAAACTGAACGTAGATATTATAGAACGGAATAATTCCTTCCCAGCCTTGTCTGCCCATCTTCTGATAAACTCTCCAATTGGCCGCCAAACTAACAACCAGCAGCAAAAAACTAATGACGCTCATCGTATTCTCTCCTTTTCCAGTTTGTCCATTTTATCGCTTCGGCTGTGCTCTTTTCTTTTCTCTACAGCTATCCAGCAATTTGCCCAGCCATGCGATTGTTGATAGCAAATCACTGTCCGTTCCTCCTTTCCCTCGCGATTCCTTTCTTCTATTTTACCCTCCCCTCGAAAAAAGTCAAGTGTTTTCTTGAAGAATTATATATTTCTGACATTTCTGACAAAAGCATGGCAAATTGTTGTGCATCTTCACAACGACTTTCGGGTCGGCGTGTAACCACCTTTCAGAAAATCGGTTTTTTCTGAAATCAGCTGCCTCAAATCCCCCCTCCAAATTTCAAATTCGCACAGAAAACGCGCCCGCCGACCTTCTGACGAGCGCGTTTATACTATTGGGGCTCTACTCCCGAATTCAGTGCACGACTTGCTGGACACCACAGTTATCACATTTACACAAATGAGGCGGTCAGCCGCCGATTTGTGCGGTGTTGCTTTAAATTACTTCTTATTCTTCTGCTCCACCATCGCCTTGACCTTCAGCGGCAGACCGAGCAGGTTGATGAAGCCCGCGGAATCCTTGTGGCTATACAGGTCGTGGCTGTCGCCGAAGGTGGCGATTTCCTCCATGTACAGGCTGTTCGGCGACTTCACGCCCGCGTTGATGCAGTTGCCCTTGTACAGCTTCAGCTTCACCGTGCCGTTGACCGCCTGCTGCGTGCTGTCCACAAATGCGGAGAGCGCCTCGCGCAGGGGCGTGTACCACATGCCGTCGTACACCAGCTCCGCGAACTTGCTCGCAACCAGCTCCTTGTAGTGGCTCGTCGCGCGGTCAAGCGTGATGGATTCGAGGATGCCGTGCGCGGCGTAGAGCATCGTTCCGCCGGGGGTCTCGTACACGCCGCGGGACTTCATGCCCACCAGACGGTTCTCCACCAAATCCGCACAGCCAACGCCGTTGCGACCCGCGATTTCGTTCGCCTTCGTCAGCAAATCCACCGCGTCCAGCTTTTCGCCGTTGATGGCGACCGGCACGCCCTTCTCGAAGTCCACCGTGACGTATTCGGGCTGATCAGGCGCCTTTTCGGGCGTGACCATCGTCAGCAGCAGGTCTTCCGGCGGCTCGTTCCACGGATCTTCCAAATCCGCGCCCTCGTGGCTGATGTGCCAGATGTTGCGGTCCATCGAATACGGGCGATCCTTCTTGACCGGGACGGGGATGCCGCGCTTTTCGGCGTAGTCAATTTCTTCCTCACGAGTCTTGATATCCCAGATACGCCACGGCGCGATAATCTGCATGTTCGGGTCGAACGCCTTGATGGTCAGCTCGAAGCGGACTTGGTCGTTGCCCTTGCCGGTGCAGCCGTGGCAGATGGCAGTGCAGTTCTCCTTGTGGGCGATTTCAACGAGGCGCTTGGCAATCAGCGGCCGTGCGAAGGACGTGCCCAGCAGATACTTGCCCTCGTAGACCGCGCCCGCCTTGAGCGTCGGCCAAATGAAGTCCTCGACGAACTCCTTGCGCAGGTCTTCGATATACAGCTTTTCAGCGCCGCACTTTTTCGCCTTCTCGTGGAGGGGCTCCAGCTCTTCGCCCTGCCCGACGTCGCCCGCAACGCAGACCACGTCGCAGTCATAATTTTCCTTCAGCCACGGCACGATAATCGAGGTATCCAGACCACCGGAATAAGCCAGCAATACGCGCATCTTCGCCATAACAATCGACTCCTTTATCTTCATCATGATTTTCATCATTTTTGTGTCCGTCTGCCGGACAAGATGGATTATACACCAAGATGAATAAAAATGCAATAGGTCTGCATAAATTTTCTCGGATTTTTTCGGGGGATGATGCAGTGCCTGAATTGCTACCTATTTATATGATGATGGCTTATGCCGCGCGAACTTCCTCCGCCTGATTGCGGCGCGGGGACGTTGCTCCGACGCTCCCCAAATAGCGAATCCGCGTTCTTGCCCTCTTCGTCCATTTATCCACCATTTCATTCATTTTGTTCCGAAAACGTATTAAATTGTGAAAAAAATATCGTTAAAATCATGTCAGCCACTTGACAAGAGCTTAACAATCTGCTACACTGTTCTCGTCACCCCGACAAACACCGACATTCCCCGTTCGCGGGCGCATCCCCGCAGGACGGATGAAGCATAAGGAGAGAGTATCATGGCGAAAGAGTATCCGATCGTCGATAACGTGGAGAGCTTCGAGGCTGCCCTCGCCCGCGTCCGCGCGGCACAGAAGGTCTATGCGACCTACACGCAGGAGCAGGTGGACAAGATTTTCAAGGCAGCTGCCCTCGCCGCGAACAACATGCGCATCCCGCTGGCGAAGATGGCGGTGGAAGAAACCGGCATGGGCGTGGTGGAAGATAAGGTCATCAAGAACCACTACGCCGCTGAATACATCTACAACGCCTACAAGGACACGCAGACCGTCGGCGTGCTGGAGCGCGACGAAGCATTCGGCATGATGAAGGTTGCAGAACCTATCGGCGTTGTCGCGGCGGTCATCCCGACCACCAACCCCACATCTACCGCCATTTTCAAGACGCTGATTTGCCTCAAGACCCGCAACGGCATCATCATCTCTCCCCATCCGCGCGCGAAGAAGTCCACCATCGCCGCCGCAAAGGTTGTGCTGGAAGCGGCTGTGGCAGCCGGCGCGCCCGAAGACATCATCTCGTGGGTCGATGTTCCCTCGCTGGAGCTGACCAACATGGCGATGAAGGAAGCTGACATCATCCTCGCCACCGGCGGCCCCGGCATGGTCAAGGCGGCGTACTCCTCCGGCAAGCCTGCGCTGGGCGTCGGCGCTGGCAACACGCCCGCGATTATCGACGAATCCGCTGATGTGAAGGTGGCCGTCAACTCCATCCTGCACTCCAAGACGTTCGACAACGGCATGATCTGCGCGTCCGAGCAGTCCACCATCGTACTGGACAGCATCTACGACGCGGTGAAGGCGGAGTTCGCCAAGCGCGGCGCGTACTTCCTCGAAGGCGAAGAGCTGGACAAGGTGCGCAAGACCATCATCATCAACGGCGCGCTGAATGCCAAGATTGTCGGTCAGAAGGCGCACACCATTGCCAAGCTCGCGGGCGTGGACGTGCCGGAAACCGCCAAGGTGCTGATTGGTGAAGTCGAATCCGTGGATATTTCTGAAGAGTTCGCGCATGAGAAGCTCTCTCCCGTGTTGGCGATGTACCGCGCCAAGGACATCGACGATGCGTTCGACAAGGCGGAACACCTGATTGCTGACGGCGGCTACGGCCACACCTCTTCTATCTACCTGAACGCCGTCACCCGCAAGGATTTGATTGACCGCTTCGCCTCGCGCATGAAGACCTGCCGTATTCTCGTCAACACGCCTTCCTCTCAGGGCGGCATCGGCGACCTGTACAACTTCATGCTGCGTCCGTCGCTGACGCTGGGCTGCGGCTCTTGGGGCGGCAACTCCGTCTCCGAGAACGTCGGCGTCAAGCACCTGCTGAATGTCAAGACTGTTGCCATCCGGAGGGAGAATATGCTGTGGTTCCGTGCGCCTGAAAAGGTCTACCTCAAGAAGGGCTGCCTGCCTGTCGCCCTGAATGAACTCAAGGCAGTTATGGGCAAGAAGCGCTGCTTCATCGTCACCGACGCGTTCCTGTTCAAATCCGGCTTCACCAAGGCGATTACCGACAAGCTGGATGAGCTGGGCATCGTCCACACCACGTTCTACGATGTTGCGCCCGACCCGTCTCTCGCCTGCGCAAAGGAAGGCGCCAAGGCGATGACTTCCTTCCAGCCGGACTGCATTATCGCCATCGGCGGCGGTTCCGCAATGGACGCCGGCAAGATTATGTGGGTCATGTACGAGCATCCGGAAGTGGACTTCCTCGACATGGCAATGCGCTTCATGGATATCCGCAAGCGCGTGTACACCTTCCCGAAGATGGGTGAAAAGGCGTACTTCATCGCCATCCCGACCTCCGCTGGCACTGGCTCCGAAGTCACCCCGTTCGCCGTCATTACCGATCAGGACACCGGCGTGAAGTACCCGCTGGCGGACTACGAGCTGCTGCCGAAGATGGCGATTGTGGACGCTGACATGATGATGTCCGCGCCGAAGGGCTTGACCTCCGCCTCCGGTATCGACGCGCTGACCCACGCGCTGGAAGCCTACGCCTCCATGCTGGCGACAGACTTCACCGACGGTCTGGCAAAGCAGGCGGCTCAGCTGATTTTCGAGTATCTGCCCGCGTGCTACGACAACGGTCAGAACGAACCGGTTGCCCGCGAAAAGATGGGCAACGCCGCCACGATGGCTGGCATGGCGTTCGCGAACGCATTCCTCGGCGTCTGCCACTCCATGGCGCACAAGCTGGGCGCGTTCCATCATCTGCCGCACGGCATCGCCAACGCGCTGCTGATTGAGCTGGTCATCCGCTACAACAGCGCCGAAGTTCCCACGAAGATGGGCACCTTCCCGCAGTACTCCTATCCGCACACGAAGCGCCGCTACGCTGAATTCGGCGAGTACCTCGGCTTCAAGGGCGCAAACGACGACGAAACGGTGGAGAACCTGATTCGCAACATCCATGCCCTGAAGGAGCGTGTCGGCATCAAGAACACGATCCGCGACTACGGCGTGGACGAAGAGAAGTTCCTCGCGACGCTGGACGAAATGTCCGAGCAGGCGTTCGACGACCAGTGCACCGGCGCGAACCCGCGCTACCCGCTCATCAGCGAAATCAAGGAAATGTATCTGAAGGCGTACTACGGCGAGTAATGCGCCATTCTCCCCGGCTTGGCAGGAATGCTTCTGCTGGGCCGGGCATTTTTGAGCACAAAAAATTTTGTCTGCTTGCAGGAATGTCGCATTTGGGCGGCGAATAGATATTTAGGACAAATATTGACTTTTGCGTTCTCCACTGCTGCTTTACCAACCAACAAGCGCAGGAGGGGGCGAAGCAGTCCAGAGGGCGACCGCAGACCTCGTCTGTTTCCATTGCCCTCTGGTCGCGTCCGCAGACGCGAATCCTCGCATAAACACGCGGACGTTGTGTGATAGCGTCACCAACTCAATCGCGAAAAGGGAGTCCAGAGGGTCACAGACCCTTTGGCAGGTCAAGGGCAGCGCCCTTGCGCCTCTCCCCCCAATAAACATGAACCATATAGAAGGAGGTTTCCCTATGGATTTGACGCATGTGATTGCCGAGCGGGAAAATAAGAAGATTTACCGCGACGGCGCCAAGGCCATCAAGGTGTTTGCCGAAGGGTACAGCAAGGCGGACATTCTGAACGAAGCGCTGAACACGGCGCGCGTGGAAGAGACGGGCCTGCCGATTCCGAAGCTCCTTGCTGTTGACACGGTGAACGGTCAGTGGGCGATTACGACGGAGTTCGTTGAAGGCGACACGTTGGCGGCGCTGATGGCGGCGCATCCGGAAAAGGAAGACGAGTACCTGAACCTGTTTGTGGACATTCAGATGAAGGTTCACGCCTGCACCTGCCCGATGCTCAACAGCCTGACGGAGAAGATGCAGCGCAAGATTTCCGCCACCGACCTCGACGCGACCACCCGCTACGAGCTGCACACCCGCTTGGCGAGTATGCACGTCCACAAGAAGGTCTGCCACGGCGACTTCAACCCGTCCAACATTATCTTGAAGCCCGACGGACAGTGGTACATCCTCGACTGGTCGCATGCCACGCAGGGCAATGCGTCCGCTGACGTCGCCCGCACCTACCTGCTCTTCGTCCTGGAAGGCAAGGAAGCGCTGGCGGAGAAGTACCTCTCCCTCTTCTGCAAGAAGAGCGACACCGCCAAGCAGTACGTCCAGCAGTGGATTCCGATCGTCGCCGCGAGCCAGTCCCTCAAGGGCAAGCCCGAAGAGCGCGACCTGCTCATCCGCTGGGCAAGCGTTTGCGAATACGAATAATCATCAAAGGGACTGACTTCGGTCAGTCCCTTTTTTCGTGGGGATGGGAGATGCCCCATGTAACCATTTCCCCGCATTTGTTGAAATCTGCCACATTTGCAATTTGCCCTATGTAACCCACTTTTCATCCACTTTTTTTCGTGGTATCATTATTATAAGAAGGGGGAATTTGCCCTTTTCAAACTTATCTGCCGCGATTGCTTGTCAACCGCCTCCACAATCAGCATGAATGAATTATACACGGCAAATATTGCTCTCAGCGTCTTCGCCATGGCGATTATGCTCTTCTCCCTGCGCGGCGACATCAGCCAATCCAAGATCCGAAACCTGCTCTGCGGCGGCCTGTACGCCACCATCGCCATTTGCGCGCTGTGTGAGTGGTCGGGCGTGCAGATGGATGGCACGCCGCCCGCGCTGATTCCGCTGCATATCGCCGTCAAGACCATCGAACTTTCGCTTGCGCCGCTAATCGGGCTGTTCGCGGGCTGCGTTATCCATCCCTGCCCGCGGAAAGTGGTGCACGGGCTGCTGTACCTTGCGTGCTTCCACGCGCTGCTGGTGCTGCTCTCGGCGTTCACGGGGCTGATATTCTATGTCGATGGGCAGAATTTCTATCACCACGGGGCGCTCTACGCACTCTACATGCTCGCCTACGGGGGCAGCACGGTGTTCTTCCTCGTGCAGATTTGGTTCGCCTGCCGCGCCTACCAGTACACCGGCGGCACACAGCTGCTGCTCGCGACGCTGTTCGTGCTGTTAGGGCTGATGGTGCAGCTGTTCCTGCCGACGGTCAAAATCGACTGGATTACCATCAGCTGCGGTGCGCTGATGATGTCGAAATTCTCCAGCGACATGGTACTGCAAACCGACGGGCTGACGCAGCTGGTCAACCGTTTGGGCTACGAGCATTATCTGGCGCGCCTGCGCGTGCCTGCCACCATCCTGATGTTCGACGTTGACCGCTTCAAGGACGTCAACGACTGCCATGGGCACTTGATGGGCGACGCCTGCCTGCGGACGATTGCCGGCTGCATCCGCCGCGCGTATGGGAATTACGGGACGTGCTTCCGCATCGGCGGCGACGAGTTCTGCGTGATACTGACGCGGCGGAACGCGCAATACAACACCATGACGGAGATTTTCCAGCACCTGATGGATGCGGCGCGGGCGGAGAATCCGGTTCTGCCGATGGTATCGGTGGGCTGTTCGCATTTTAATCCGTCAACGGATGAGTTGGCGGAGTCCTTGGCGCGGGCGGACGCGCGGATGTATCAGAATAAGGAAGCGCATAGATAATAGCGCACAGAAATACCGCGGCGAAGTGAGATTTTCGCCGCGGTTTCGCTGATTGATGTTTAAATCACCATTTGTAATCGCCGCATTGCTTGCAGTAGTGCGCTTCCTTTGTATTTGTGAAGCCGCACCGCTTGCAAACCCAGTATTCCGGAATTGGCTCCTCCACTTTGGCGCGCTCGGAAGCGGGCGTTGTCAGGACTTGCTCCCCTGCATCGCCGTCATTCTTCAGCCCCTTATTCTGCCCAAGGTTTTTGTTGATTTCCTTCAGGATGTCGCGTTCCTTCAAGTCCGGCATTGCCGCCACCAGAATATAGGCAATCGCAAAGAAGAAGCAACTCCACTTCCACAGATTCTCGTCGTATCCCTTGTCATTCGCAATCTCGCCGGCTTTCGACGCCATGCAGTAGTTAATTACAAGGAGAACGACCGCGCCAATAAAATACCAAACTTCCTCGTTCATTTCTTTCACCCCCCTCGCTACTTTCCTGTATCATATCCGTTTTTTTCTATTTGTCAAGCATTTTCCTCAATTTTCACATATTATTCTGCAATGAAAAATCCGAATGCAAAAAACACGCATTCCACATTCGGAGTGCGTGCTTTTGTTGATATTACCGATTCACATACGCGTCGATTTCGTTCCGGCTGGAGATTTGCAGCTTCTCAAAGATGCTCTCCATGTACGACTTCACCGTGTTGACGGAAACGCCCATCAGCGCGGCGATTTCCTTGTTGCTGCGTCCCTTCGCGGCAAGCATGGCAATCGAAAACTCGTAGGGTGTGAGCGCGTCGGTCACCTGCAGCGTCGACACGGGGTTGTGAATTTTCATCCACCCGCGGCTGAAGCGGTAGACCGACTGCACAATCTTGTTGTACGTTTCCGGCTCCTGCTTGCGCAGCGCGCGCTCCACCTGCCCCTGCAAAATGCCGTGATGCTCCACAAACGGGTGGATGTACCCCTCGCGGCTGGCGATGCTCCACGCGGCATCGAACTTCTGCTCCGCGCGTTCATCCTGCTTCAGGCTCATGCAAATCATGCACAGGACGATGTTGAGGTAGATGCTGTCAATGGGGTAGCGCGTGCCTGCCATCAGCAGGGCGGATTCGGCAATGCCCATCGCGTGTTCGTATTCGCGCCGGATGTAGAGTGCGTGGGCGATGGCGTACATGGCGAAATACTGCATTCCGGGCGGAAGAATACCGATAGCGGGGCGGATAGGGGTCAAGTCGAGCTTCTCTGAGTGGAAGAACACGCTGATGAGCGCGTCGGTAATGCTGCTGTACAGCCGCCACGAATCGTCGTTTGCGCGCTGCCCGTCCCGCTGAATCATTTCGAGATTCCGGCGGCACTTGGCGGCATCCCCCGTCTGCAGCATCGCCATCGTGTTGGTAATCAGCGCGGACAGGCGGATTTCGGGGCACTTGCTCGTCAGGTATTTCTCGCTGATTTCGCGGGCTTCCTCGTGCTCATCGCGGAAATAGTGGTGCAGGGCGCGGGCGATGTCGCGTTCCTCCTCGTCGTTCATGGTCAGCAGGAGATTTTGGAAGCCGTTGTCGCACGGGCGGGAAATCAGCGGCATATAGCACTTTGCCATCCGCGGGGGGATTTTTTCCTGCCCGCGCTGCCCGCTCTTGCGCAAATCCGCCGGATGCGGCGTATTCGCCGGAATCAGCCACCCGCCCGATTTCCGGATTGCCCCCTGAATCCGCCCGGTATTCAGGTAGTAATTCACCATGCGGATGGAAACGCCCCACAGCTCCGCTATTTCCTTTACGCTGAGGTAGTCCAATGCGCATCCCCTCCTTGTTCTCCTTGTTTACGCTTACGGAATTGCCTCCCAAAGCATGGTCGCCGTTCGATTGCCATACGAGCCCTTGGGCAGCATGTAGGAGCGCGGCGTTCCTGATACGCCGTCGATTTTCCAGCCTACAAAGGTATAGCCCGGGAGGTAGTAGGACGGGTCTTCTTCCGGTGTCCCGAAATAAACTTGGTTGTTGATGGTGTATTGAACCCAATTATATGCTTTGCCGTGGCTCACGTAGGTAATGGTGTACGTCGCCACACGCCACTCCGCCTTGTAAAGGCGGTCGCCGGTTGAGCCTGCGGGGATAATCATCGGCGTTGAAGGGAACTGACCGCTGCCATCGAGGACCCAGCCGGAAAATTCGTAGCCCGGACGGTCGGGAGGGATGGGCAGGGTGACGGAATCCTCCACGGTGTAGCGTATCGAAGCTATGACTGCGCCGCCGTTCGTGACCAGTGTGATGGTGTATCTGATCACCTTCCAGTTTGCGGTATACGCCTTGTTCCCCGTCGAACCCTTCGGAATTTTGACGCTTGTCTGCGGCGTCGTGATGCGCTCGCCCGTCCAGCCGACAAACTCGTAGCCGTTGCGGGTCGGGGTTGGCAGCTCGAACTCCTCATCCGTTATGGTGTAAACCACCTTTTCTTGACCGCTGCCGCCGTTCAAATCCATGGTGATGGTGTACTCCGCCAAACGCCACTCCGCCTTGTAATGGAGGTCGCCGGTTGTGCCAGGGTAAATAATGAGCGGCGTGAAAGGGAGCATACCGCTGCCATCGAGGGTCCAGCCGGCAAATTCGTAGCCCGGACGGAGAATGTAAGGCAGGGTGAAGAGATCCTCCACGGTGTATTTTATCGGAGACACGACTGGGCCGCCGTTCGTGTCCAGTGTGATGGTGTATTCAATCACCTGCCAGTTTGCGGTATACGCCTTGTTTCCCGTCGAACCCTTCGGAATTATGACGCTTGTCTGCGGCGTCGTGATGTCCTCGCCCGTCCAGCCGACAAACTCGTAGCCGTTGCGGGTCGGGGTCGGCAGCTCGAAATCCTCGTCCGTCATGGTGTAAACCACCTTTTCTTGACCGCTGCCGCCGTTCAAATCCATGGTGATGTTGTATTCTGTCAGTTTCCAGTTCTCGATATACGTCTTGTCGCCCGTCGAACCCTTCGGGATGGTCACGTTCGGCTGCGGCGTCGTGATGCCCTCGCCTGTCCAGCCAAGGAACGTGTAGCCCGTGCGGGTCGGGGTCGGCAGCGTTACGGTTTGCTCCACCGTGTAGAAATACACTTCCGACGAGCCCGCATTGCCCCCTTCCAGCAGCGTAATGATGGTGTATTCAATCACCTGCCAATTCGCGGTGTAGGTGCGGTCACCCGTGCTTCCCTGCGGGATTTCCATGGTTTTCTGCGGTTCGGTGATGCCCTCGCCCGTCCAGCCGAGGAAGATGTAGCCCGTGCGAACCGGGATCGGCAGCTGGAACGCTTCCGATTCCACCGTGTACTGGATGGGACGGATCGGATCGCCGCCTGCCGTGTCCATCGTGACGGTGTAAAGCTTGTCCGCCGTCAGCGTCAAGGTCAGCGGCGCGTAGGGCATGAGGAAGGAAACCGCGTCGTTCCCCTCGCTGATACTCAGGGAAACAGACGGGTCGCTCAGGGAGGCGTGGATGCCGCGATAGCCCGCTGCGGGCTGCATCGTGACCGACACCTGCTCGCCGGCGCAGCACAGCAGGTCGTTGCCTTCGGCAGCGCGGTCGCTGTCCCAGACAACGTTCTGCGCGTCGATGGTCGTGCGCTGTGTGTCCGCCGTCCACGTCAGCGTAACGATGCGCCTTTCTTCGCGGCCTGTTACGGTCAGGAATGCGTTGGTTTTTTCGCCGCGCAGTCCCGTCAGGTGAATGATGTCGCGCTCGTCCGCGCCGAAGTCGCTGCGCTTGAGCTGCGTCACCCACTCGCCGCGCTCCTTATCGAAGGTGAAGCTCGCCACGGCGCCGCTGCGCAGGGTCAGGCTCGGCGTGAAGTAATCCGGGCGCGCGCCGCTGATGCGAACGCGGTAGGTGATGCGCCCGTCCTGCTCGCCATAGCGGTAGACGTACACCGGGAATTCCGCTACCAGTGTGCTGTCATCCGTCAGCGGGAACACAACATCGCCCTCGCGGGAGAGATAGACATAATTTTCCGCCACAGCAAAGCAGGATTCGCCGCCATTCAGGCGGTAGACCTTGCTCCACGGGTCTGCGCTGCGCATTTCCGGCAGCAGCACATACTGCTCCTGCAAATCCGGATACTTCTCTGCAAACGCCGCCTCGATGCTGTCCATCATGTTGACCGCGCCCATCGGGCAGCTGTCGCCCGTGTACTGCACCGTCGCTTCGGTCAGCAGCGCGCCGTCCCAATCCGCCGTTTCCAGCTGCATGTCCTTCGCGCTCTGGTCAACAAGGCGGAAGCGCACGGTCAGGCTGATTTTCTTCTCCACCTTCAGCTCGCTGCCCATATGCAGCTGCTGCCCCGGCACAAGCGCGTTCTTGCCCGGATTCAGCACAATATCGCCCGTCGGCAGCGGGTCATCCGTCAGGTTCACGAGGTTCGTCGCAATCCCGATATCGAGATTCATCGGCTTGTCCACCACGATGGTGGAGCGGACATTGCCCTCGCCGTTCAGGGACACATTCCCCGATGCGCCCAGAATCAGCTCCTGAACCTCTGCCGCCGCGCCGATGTTCAGGCGAACGTCCTCGTCCGACAGCACATACAGCCGGTCGATTTTGCCGGACGGCAGATTGGCGTTCAGTCCGCCGAGAACCAGCAGATTGCCGTTCATTTCCGGCGCATTGAACTCCGTGTCGCCCAGATGGTCAAAAATCGCGTCGCCGATGAAGGCTTCCGGCGGCTGCGTGTCCTTATTCAACACGGTGATGCCAAGCTGCTTGATGTTCTGCTGAAACGCCGGGTCATCCCAATCCGTATTGTCCCACATGCCAGCGCCGATTTCTTGCGCCAGCCGCATCAGCGCTGAGTCCTTGCCCTGTGGTGTCTGGTTGTTGTTGATGGTGTTCAGCGTGTTCAGCGCGCTCATGTTGTTGTTCACAATCATGGCCGCCGATGCTGTACCCGCCCAAATGATGCTGCATAAGAGCAGGAAAATGGTGCTCCATCGTGCGATTCGCTTCATGCTTCTTCCTCCTTGCTGATAGCTTCCGCGGGCTTTTTTCCCATAGAAATCGCCCTTCTGGTTTCAGTATACCATTGGCAAGCGCTGTTTGCCACCGCCATTCAATGGATTAATTGGACGTTTCTCTGCCCTTTTCCTGCTGAAAATTCCTGCATTCACGCAGTTTTCCCGTCAATTCGCGCATGTTTTCCGCCGACTGCACCTTTCCAAGGCAGGAAATATCGGTTGCCAAGGATGGCAAAGTGCATCTTTCCAACATACGAAAAAAGGCGAACCGGTTTTGAAGCCGATTCGCCCGTGGATTTGTCCAAACTTGGATGGAATTACTTGGCGATGGTGCAGTGCATGAAGTACTTGTAGCCCAGCGGGTTGGAGAAGAAGCCCTGCACGGAGTCGTCGAGCATGTAGATGTCGGTGTAGTAGTACAGCGGCACGATGCAGCCGGTATTCATCAGCATATCTTCCGCGATGTGCATCATGGCATAACGGTTCGTGCTGTTGGTGCAGCTCTTGATAGCAGAAATCAGCACGTCATAGGTTTCCGCCCAAGTGCCGTTCTCCACCTTCACGTCGTAGCCGTAGGGGGTCAGGTCGAGGTTGTAGATCTTCAGATCCGCATTCGCGCCCTTGCCGAACTGCACGTCGTTGTTGCCGGAGCCGGTCACCCACATGTCGAGGAAGCAGATCGGGTCGTTGTAGTCGGCAATCCAGCCATTGCGGGCAATGGAGTAGTCGCCGGACTTACGGGTGTTCAGGAAGGTGTTCCATTCCTGGTTGGTCAGGTTCATGGTGATGCCGACCGCAGAAACCGCGCTCTGGAGGTATTCGCCAATCGCCTTGTGGGCTTCGGAGGTGTTGTAGAGGTAGGTCAGGGACGGGAAGTTGGTGAAGACGGCGTTCGCCTCGTCGTAGGTGTAGTACTTCTTCAGGGTTTCAACCGCCTTGTCGAAGTTCGCCATGTAGACGTCTTCATCGTCGGTCACGTCGTAGTAGCCGGTGATGCCTTCCACATGGCCCGCGTTCTTGTAGAACTCAGAGCCGTCCGCATCGGTCATGCCCATCGGAACGAAGCTGGACGCAGGCACCTGACCCGCCTGGCCGATTTCTTCAACGATGTAGTTGCGGTCGAACAGCAGGCCAATCGCCCGACGGACTTCTGCGCGCGCCGCTTCCGCTTCTTCGGGGGTCATGTTCGCGAGCACGTCAGCGGGCAGGATTTCTTCGTTGATGTTCCAGCAGACATAGTAGGTACCAATCTGGCCGGCAATAACGAATTCCGTCGGATACTGTTCCTTCAGGGAAGCGATTTCAGAGGTGGGAACGTCGTCGATCAGCTGCCAGTCGCCCTTCTGGAAGTTCGCCAGCATGTTGTTCGCGTCGTCGGAGAGGTAGAAGTCCAGCTCGTCCATCGTGACCTTGTCCACCGCATGATAGTAGGGGTTCTTGGTCAGGGTGATCTTGCTGTTGTGTTCCCACGCGGTCATGGTGTACGGGCCATTGCCGATGTAGGTGGAAGGATCGGTCGCCCACGCTTCGTTGGCGACGACGTCCTCACGGACGGGCATGTACGCCGGGAAGGCGAGCAGCTCGTTCCAGTAGGCAACGGGGTTGTTCAGGGTAACGGTCAGGGTCTTGCTGTCCACGGCGGTCACAGCGAGGTTTTCCGCCTTGGGGTCGGAGCCGTCCGTAGTGTAGCCCTTGATGACTTCAAACATGTAGCCATAGTCCGCGCCCAGCTCGGAGGAAGCAGCGCGCTTCCACGCGAACTCGAAGTCCTTCGCGGTCAGATCCTTGCCGTCGGACCACTTCAGGCCGTCAACGAGCGTGTAGGTGTACGTCACCGTGCCGTCGTCATTGACCACCGGATCCGGCAGTTCCACCGCGCAGTCCGGCAGGATTTCCAGCTTGCCGTCGTCGGTCTGCGCCCAAGTGGACAGGCCTGCGAACAGGTGAGCGACCATCGTCGCGCCGTCCACAGCGGAGTTCAGCGCCGGGTCAAGCGTATCAGGCTCGGACGCGATGCAGACAGCCATGTACGTCTTGCCGTCTTCGGCGACAGCGCACAGGGTGCAGGTCACCATCATTGCGATGGCGAGCAGGAGAGCAGTCAGCTTCTTCATGAAAAAACCTCCCTTAATATTCTGTGACAGCCTTGCTTTGCGTAGACTGTCTGTATCAAAAATGCGTGTTGACGCATCCTTGAAGCAATTTTTTTGCGCGGATAAACACGCGGGCACACTATGCTAGTGTCACCAACGCAATCGCGCGAAAGGGTCAAGGGACGAAGTCCCTTGCAGGGTGCAGGGGCAGCGCCCCTGCCGGAGTCCAGAGGCAGAGCCTCTGGCGTCTCCCCTTTTACCCCAGTTCCTTCACCCGGTGGCAGGCGACGAAGTGCCCCTTCTCGACTTCGTTGAAGGGCGGCATCGACTGCGCGCAGGCTTCGGTGGCGTGGGGGCAGCGCGTGCGGAACGGACAGCCCGACGGCGCGTTCAGGGGGCTTGGAATGTCACCGGAGAGGACAATGCGCTTGTTTGCGCGCGCCGCCTTCGGGTCAGGCAGCGGAACGGCGGACAAAAGCGACTTGGAGTACGGGTGCAGCGGGTGATTGTAGATTTCCTCCGCCGACGCCAGCTCCACCATCTTACCCAGATACATCACGGCGATTCTGTCCGAAATGTGCCGCACAACCAGCAGGTCATGCGCAATGAACAGGTACGTCAGCCCCAGCCGATCCTGCAAATCATCAAACATGTTGATGACCTGCGCCTGAATCGACACGTCCAGCGCCGACACCGGCTCGTCGCAGACGATGAATTCGGGATTCACCGCCAGCGCGCGGGCAATACCGATGCGCTGCCGCTGACCGCCGGAAAACTCGTGCGCGTAACGCGAGGCATGTTCGCTGTTCAGCCCGACATAGCCCAGCAGCTGCAAAATGCGCTCCTCCCGCTCCTTCTTGGAGGAATACAGGTGGTGCACATCCAGCGGTTCGCCCACGATGTCCGACACGGTCATGCGCGGGTTCAGCGAGGAGTACGGATCTTGGAACACCATCGTCGCCTTCGTGCGGAATTTCTGCAAGTCCGCTTTCGTCTTAACGGGCTTGCCATCGTAAATGATTTCGCCCGCCGTCGGCTTGTACAATTGGAGGATGGTGCGCCCAACAGTCGTCTTGCCGCAGCCGGATTCGCCCACCAGACCGAGCGTTTCGCCCTTGTTGATGGTGAAGGACACATCGTCGACCGCCTTTAGCGGCTTGGTGCGGAAGAAGCCCATGTTGATGTCAAAGTATTCTTTCAGTCCTTTGACTTCCAGCAGCGGCTGGTGCATCTGCGCTTCAGACACAGGGCACTCCTCCTTCCTCCGTGATGCTGCCGTCCTCCACGCCCTTCTTGACGTTCATCCAGCAGGTTGCCATATGGTCGTCATTGATGAGCATCCGAACCGGCTTCTCTTTCAGGCAAATCTTCATCGCCGCCTCGCAGCGGGGCGCGAACGGGCAGCCTTTGGGCATGTTCAGCAGGTCAATCGGCGTACCGGTAATCGGCTCCAGGCGCTGTCCGTTGTTCTCCGCCGTCGGGATGGAGCGCATCAAGCCCTTCGTGTACTCATGGCGCGGGTTGTAGAAGATTTCATCCGCCGTCCCCTGTTCGCAGATAGACCCGGCGTACATGACGATGACCTCGTCGCACATCTGGGCGACAACGCCCAAGTCGTGCGTAATCATGATGATCGCCATGCCCATCTTCTTCTGCAAATCGCGCATCAAATCAAGAATCTGCGCCTGAATTGTCACGTCCAGCGCGGTCGTCGGCTCGTCGGCAATCAGGATGTCCGGCTCGCACGCCAGCGCCATGGCAATCATCACGCGCTGCCGCATACCGCCCGACAACTCGAACGGGTACTGCTTCATGCGCTTTTCCGGCTCGTTGACGTTGACCAGCTTCAGCATCTCCACCGCGCGTTCGCGCGCCTGATGGCGGTTGCGGTCGGTGTGCAGCAGAATTGCTTCCATCAGCTGCCGACCGATGGTGTAGGTCGGGTTCAGGGACGTCATCGGGTCCTGGAAGATAATCGAGATGCGGTTGCCGCGCACGGAGCGCAGCAGCTTCTCGTCCGCGCCGACCAGCTCCTGCCCGTCGAATTTCACGCTGCCGCTGACGATTTTGCCCGTCGGCGCAAGAATCTGCATGACGGAATACGCCGTGACGCTCTTGCCCGAACCGCTTTCGCCCACGATGCCCAGCACCTTGCCGTGGTCAAGGCGGAACGAAACGCCATCCACCGCCTTGACTTCGCCCGCGTCGGTGAAGAAGGATGTATGCAGGTCATTGACTTCCAGCAATGCCATTTTGTCCAGCTCCTTTCATCACGCATTCAGCTTCGGGTCAAAGGCGTCGCGCAGGCCGTCGCCGAACAGGTTCAGGCTCAGCACGATGAGGCAGATGACCACGGCGGGGATAATCAAGCGATAGGTGTAGGAATAGATGCCGTTGAGCGCGTCAGAAGCCAGCGAACCCAGCGAGGGCATCGGCGCGTTGACGCCCAGCCCCAGGAAGGACAGGAAGCTTTCGGTGAAAATCGCGTTCGGAATTTGCAGCGCGGTCGAAATGATCACGACGCTGATGCAGTTCGGCAGAAGGTGCTTGCGGATAATCCACTGCGCCTTCGCGCCCGTCGCCTGCGCCGACAGCACATACTCCTGCTCACGGAGGGACAGAATCTGACCGCGAATCAGGCGCGCCATGCCCACCCAATAGAGCAGGCCAAAGACGATGAACATGCTGATGATGTTCGAGCCGATTTTCTCTAAGATGGTGCCTTCCACATGCAGCACCTGCCCCAGCACGACCGACAGCAGGATGATAACCAGCATATCTGGCAATGAGTAGATAATATCGACGATTCGCATGATGAACAAGTCCACCCTGCCGCCGAAATATCCCGCGACTGCGCCAATCATCATGCCAATCACCAGCACGATGATGCTGGCGAAGAAGCCGACGGCGAGGGAAATGCGCGTCCCGTAGACGACGCGGATGAAGTAGTCGCGTCCGTGCGCATCCGTGCCGAAGATGTGCGGGAAAACAGATTCCCCTTTGTCGATTTTCTTCAGTTCCGTCTTGCCGTACTGGAACGGCGCGAGGTTGTTGTAGCTGTTGTCCATCGGGCGACCCTTCGTCTGTCCCAGCATCTGGTCATACGAATACGGCCAGAACATCGGGATGATGATGGAGGACAGCGTAATCAGCACAATCAGAATCAGGCTGATGGTCGCGACCTTGTTCTTCAGCAGGCGCTTCACGCCATCGCGGAAAAAGGTCGAGGACGGCCGCATCCGGGAGATGACTTCCTTTTCCTCCGCCGTCGCGGGCATGAAGGAATCCACATCCAGATGCAGGCTAAAGGGCTTTTTCTTGTTCATCATCATGATGCAGAGGCCTCCTTATTCGTAATCAATGCGCGGATCAACCACCTTGTAGAGCAGGTCGCTGATCAGATTCATAATCACGATTAAAGAGGCGAGGAAAATGGTCGTCCCCATAATCATGGTGTAGTCGCGGTTGGTGATGCTGGATACGAACTGGCGGCCGATACCCGGCACGGCGAAAATCTGCTCGACGACCATCGAACCGGTGACGATGAACGCCAGCATCGGGCCGAAATAGGTGATAACCGGAATCAGCGAGTTCTTCAGCGCGTGACCGAGGATAATTTTCTTGCCCGAAACGCCCTTGGCGCGCGCGGTGCGGATATAATCCTGCCCCAGCACGTCGAGCATGGAGGAGCGCGTCAGGCGCGTGATGTAGCTCATCGGGTAGAGCGCAAGGGTGATAATCGGGAGGATCAGCCCTTCGGCCGTCGCGCCGTTCGCGGGTACCCAGCCTAACTTGACTGAGAACACTATCAGCAGGAATGACCCCATAATGAACGACGGCATGGACACGAACGCGGTCGTAATCACCATGATAATCTTATCCAGCACGGTGTTGCGCCGCAGCGCCGCCAGCGCGCCGAGGACGATGCCGGCAATCGCCGCGCTGAACGCCGCAATCAGACCGAGCTTCGCGGAGGTCTTCATGCCATCCAGAATAATGTCAACGACCTGACGGCCGCGCTGCTTCAGGCTCGGCCCGAAGTCCAGCTTCGTCACCACGTCGCGCAGATATGTCACATACTGTTCGCCCAGTGGCTTGTCCAGCCCGTACTTGGCCTCCAGCGCCGCCTGCGCTTCCGCGGAAATTGCCTTTTCACTTGCGAACGGTCCACCCGGAATCGAGTGCATCACGAAGAACGTCACCGTGATGACAATCCAGATGGTCAGCAGCGCCAGCAGCACGCGCTTGAGGATATAAAACAGCATCTTGGAATTCATCCGCTCCACCTTCCCGGCAGGGGCGCTGCCGCGTCTGCCTGCGTTTCTTGTTCATCGACACGCCAAACCAACCGGCTTCACCGTGTCGATGCTTTATTATGCAACACTGTATGGAGAAAATCAAGTGTTTTGTTGCACAAACTGTGTTTTTTTTATGTTTTTCTCGTGTATTTTGAATATTTTCGTCCAAGTTGTTGCATTTATCAAGTTTTTCTGCAAGTCCCTGTTCATTTTTGCGCACAAAAAATGCAGGACGCTCATTCGTCCTGCATCGTGGTAACGAAGTGAATTACTCCGCTGCCGCCAAGCTGCCGAAGATCTCCAGCGGCATGTTTTCCAGCGCGTCGCCCACTTCCTTGCTGGCGACCTGGAACGTCACAGCGAGAACCGTCTCGTCATCAAGGAAAGCATACAGCGCCAGCACGGTGTCGCCGGGGGTGTACATCAGGCAATAGTTTTCGTTGACATACAGCTCAGCGAGCATTTCTTCCGTCGCGCCCGCGTCCTGAATGCCTTGCAGCAGCGTTTCAAAGCTCATCGCGGACAGCTGCGCCGTAATGCTGACCGTCTGGTCGGCGTTGACGGCGAAGAGCAGGATGTTCTCGGCGTTTTCCGTGCCTGCGGGGACTTCCTGAACCGCCCAGTCCGCCGGAATCTGCATCGTCAGACCCGTTTCACCCAGCGCAACCGTCTGCGCCTCGAAGCTGACATTCATTTCAACTGCCGGCACTTCCGCTTCTTCCTCCGCGAACGCAAAGGCAGTGCAGCACATCATGAGCGCCATCAGGAGAGCAAGGAGTTTCTTCATATTTGTTTCCGTCCTTTCATTTCCAGCATGATTCGGCTGATTTCTTTCCATATTAAACAGCCACATCTGGTAACGTTTATAGTACCAGATGCAAGCCGCTTTTGCAATACGCTTTCGCGCAGGAAAACGGTTGATTCGCGCGGATTTGGGATTTCAGAATGAAGCAGCTTCCATTTTCATTCGGGAAATGCGAGTGAAGTAACTTTTATTTACTTTTCAATTTTCACCAAAACAAACAGTTGATTCTTTCCGTAAAAGCGGACTTTGCTTCCCTCCTCCTTCACAACAAACGGGGCACCGCGAGAGCTTTCGCCCCCGCAGCACCCCGCCATCTGCGGATGCGCAATTCCGCATTGTCCCTTACTTCTTCGTCCAGTCCTGCTTTTCGCCGATGCCGTAGTTTGCCGGCAGCACGTCGTCATCAACCAGCACGAAGCCCAAATCCGCCGTGTAGGTCGTACTGGCGGAGGTCACCTGCACCGGGTTCGATTCACCGTTTTCGCCCAGAATCGACGCAATCAGCGGAATATCCGTGCGCATACGCGTCGGCACAACTTCCGCCGGGTAGATGGGCTTGAGCGTGTACACACCCGGATACAGGTTCTCAAAGGTGTAGTAGCCGTACGTGTCGGTTGTCGTTTCCGCGACGAGCTGGTCGTTGCGCCACAGCTCGATGCGCATGTCGCCCAGACCGAGTTCGCCCGCGTCCTGCAGGCCGTTGCCGTTCAGGTCAAGCCAGCAGAAGTCACCCAGCGTGCCCGGCTGCACCGCGCCGATGTTCTGCTCCAGCTGATGCTGGCTCATGCGCAGGGCAATCAGATCGCTCTCTCCCTCGCGGGCGGTGTAGGTCGTCATCACGCTGATGTTCTGCCCGTCCTTGAGGCGCGTGTCGTCCTTTTCTACGACGACGTAGCCGTTCGGGAGCGTCACACGCAGACGGTAGTTGCCCGGCATCAAGCCGTCAAAGCGGTAGATGCCGTCCTCGCCCGTCGTCGCGGTTTGCAGTTCGCTGCCCTTTTCGTCCAGCAGGATAACCTCCGCGCCGGACAGGGGCGCAATCTCGCCTGCGTTGTCGCACCAGACCATGCCGCCGATGCTTGTGTCAATCTTCAAGCCCAGCATCGGAGCAGTATAGTTGTTGTTTTCGCTAATTTCAATCTCGGTCATGACGAGCTGACTGCCCTCGGTGGTGAAGGTGCTGTCGCCCAGACGCGCCGCCTGCGTGCCTTCCTTGAGATCGTAGGCAAGGCTGTACACGCCGGGGGCAATGCCGTCGATGGCGAACCGCCCCTCCGCATCGGTCTGCACCTGCGCAAACACCGCGCCGGTTTCATCCAGCAGGGTCAGCGGCTCGTTTTCCGGGGTGATTTCGCCCGCGTCCATGTCCCCGTTGTCATTCTCATCCACCCAAACCTGACCGGACATCTTCGACGGAATCACGCCGCCAAGCGCCTGATTCAGCCATTCCTCGCCCAGCCCGATTTCGATGTTCACCTGCTGCTCGTTCAACCCGTGCGTCAGCGGCAGGGTCACATTGCCGCCCAGCTTGGAGAGCACCATGCCCTCCGGGAAGCGCAGGGTCAGCGTGTAGGCGTCCGGCCGCAGCCCGGTGAAGCTGTACGCACCCGTCGCATCGGTGACGACGGTCTGCTCCGTCAAATCCTCGCGGGAGGGGGTCAGAATCAGCGTCACGCCGGCAAGCGCCGCTTCGTCTGCATCCTGCGCGCCGTTGCCGTTGTGATCGGCAAACACCATGCCTTCAATGTCGCCCAGAGCCAGTGCGCCGCACAGGGGCGCGGTGACTTCTTCGCCCACGCTGATGGTAAAGGAATCCGTCGTGCCGTCGGAATCCGGCGCGATGGTGTTGCCGCCGTCCGCCAGGGGAGCAAACACGCCGTCGCCCGGCAGCTCGTAGCGCAGACGGTACGTTCCGGGCAGCACCGCGTCAAACAGGAAACTGCCATCCGCGCCGATGGTGCGGGTCGCCACGTCACCGGTTTCGTCCATCAGGTGGACCACCGCGCCGAGCAAGCCGCCTTCGTCCGCGTCGCGCAGGCCATTGTCGTTCTTGTCGGCAAACACCACGCCGGACACATGGCCGGGGGTAATCATGCCGATATCAAGACCCGTCAAATCCGCGCCCATTGTCAGCGCCACCGGTTCGCTTTCGCCCGCGCCGCCGGAGAGGTTGCGGAGGATATTGCCGTCGCCCGTGCGCGTGAACGCCAAGCCGCGGTTCGCGGTCGCGCTCACGGTGTACTGCCCCGGCGCAAGGTCATCGAAGGTATACACGCCGCTGCGGTTCGTTTTCGCCGTGCGGGTATTGCCGTTTTCATCCGTCAGGGTGACGGTGAAGTTGTTGACCATCTTTTCCGCGTCCATCCGGCTGCCGGAGAAGTCGTCATCCAGATACACCGTGCCGGAGATGCTGCCGTAAGTAATCGCACCGATGGCCATCGTCATCTCGCTGTCATTCTCCAGCACCACGTCGGAAATCGTGTACTCGCGGCGGTCAGTGCCGGGCGCGAACAGGTTGCCGTACTCGCCATCGCCCGCGATGGTGTACACATAGCCTTGCGGAATCGTCGCTTTGACGCGGAACGTGCTGCCGCGGATGTTGGCGAAGGTGAAGCGCCCGTTCTCGTCGGAGACGGTGTTCAGCAGCTCCTTGCCGATGGCCTGACGGTACAGGACGACCTTCACGCCTTCCAGCGTCTTTTCGCCCTCGTCGTACACGCCGTTGTTGTTTTCATCCAGGAAGCAGATGCCGTTGATGTTAGAGCCCTTCATCACGCCAAGGAGGACTGCCTCCAAGTCACCGCGTTCAAGAATCACCTGATCCGTTTCGGAGCGCTTGAATTCGCTGGTGATGATGGAGCGGCGATTACCGCCCGTCTGGCTGTAGCGCGCAAACACCAAGCCGTCCGGCAGGCTGTATTCGACATTGTATGTGCCGTAGCGCATTTGACCGATGTAGAATTTGCCGTCCTCGCCGCTCTCGGTTTCGTACACCAAGCCGTTTTTCACGCCGACGGCGCGGATTTTGATGCCCGCCTGACCGGGTTCACCGTCCTGATACACGCCGTCGTCGTTTTCATCCAGCCACACAAGCCCCTGCAGCGCCGCCATCGTCATCACGCCGACGCCCACGTCGGTCACAGAACCGGCTTCGAGGGTCAGCGGCACGCTGCTTTGCACTTGTTCGGTCGTTTCATCCATGATGGACATGTTCGCGCTGACATTTTTGCCGTGCGCGCCATGGCCGAAGCCCGCGGGCAGCTCGCTGCGCAGGACGTACGTCCCTGCCGGGACAGCCAGCGACACTTCGCCGTTCTTGTCCGTTTCGCCGGATGCCACAACAACCTCCACGCCGTTGACTTCGGTGATGAGGCTCATCGTCGCGCCGGACACGCCTTCCTCGTACTTCCCGCGTGAACCGTTGTTATCGTTGTCGCGGAAGGCGTGGATGGTCAGCGCCGCCGGATTCGCCGCCTTCGCGGTCACAGTCGCGGGTTCGTCGCTGATGACGAGCGCGCCGTTGGCAAGGGTCACGCCCGCATCATAGCGGACGACGTACGTCCCGTATTCGAGGAACTCCGCCTGCCAAGCGCCGTTTTCATCCGTCACCGCTTCCGCCGCGACTTCGCCCGCCTGATTGACCAGCTGCACCTGCACGCCGCTCATCGGCTGACCGTCCAGCCCCAGCACCACGCCGGAAGCGTCGCCGGTGGCATGGTTCGCCAGCGCCGGCAGCACAACGGTTTCGCCCGCGCCGATTTCCACCAGAATGCTCGCCGTCACGCCCGTATCGGTCGTGCTGAGCGTCCAGCCCTCGGTGTCATACAAGCCGCGCGGCAGGGTTGCCGTAATCTGATAAGTATCAGGATACAGGTCGTTCAGCGCAAACGCGCCGCTGACCGTCATCTGTTCGCTCATCCGCTGGCCGGAAATCGTCACTTCCGCCGGGGCAGACAGATCGTCGATGCTGCCGGTCATGCCGCCGCTGAGCGTCAGATCCAGTTCATAGCGGCTGGTCTGCATCGCCTGAATGTTCACCAGCCACTGCGCCTGACCCTTCTGCAGGTTCGGCCAGCCGTTTACACCCGTCAGCAGCGTGCCTTCCGGCAGCGTCACCGTGACGGCGTATGTTCCGTGGAAGAGGTCGGCTTCCTGCACCGTCTCGCCATCGGTCAGGTAACCCGTGCGGGTCGTTTTGCCGTCCTCGCTGACAATCTGGTACGCCACTGCCGCGTTCACGCCGCGCATGAGCATCGTCAGCGTGCCGTCCACGGGTTCAGGGGTGGGGGTCGGCGTAGGCGTAGGCGTCGGGCTCGGCGTGGGCGTCGGACTCGGGGTCGGGGTCGCCGTCGGGGTTGGCGTCGGTGCTTCCGTGGGTTCCTCCGTCGGTTCTTCCGTCGGATTCTCGGTCGGCGCTTCCGTCGGCGCTAAGGTCGGGGTAGCCGTCGGGGTCGGCGTAGGCGTTGCCGTCGGCGTAGGCGTTGCCGTCGGGGTCGGTGTAGGTGTCGGCGTAGGCGTAGGTTCAGGCGTGGCGGTCGGCGCCATCGTCGGCGGCACATAGTAATAGGAAGCGTTCACCTTCGTCACGGAATCCGCACCCGTGTAGCGCTCAATGTTGATAATCTTGTCGCGCCAGCTTTCAATGGCCAGCGAAGCCTTCGTCATTCGCAGGGTATACAGCCCCGTATGAATCGCCGCCGGCAGGGCATAGTCGCCCCGGCTGTCGGTGTCGAAGGAGAGAATCGTCTCGCCGCGCTCGTTAATCAGGTCAAAAGAGGAGCTGCTCTCCGTGTGCACGGTGAACAGACCCGTGTCCGTCAGCACAGCAATGACCGCTTTGTTCAGCCGTCCGCCGACAATCGACACGGTGTAGCTCGCCGCCATAATGGCGTCCTCCGGCATTGTTTCCGCCACCGGGACAAGCTGCACATTGCCCGTACCGGGGACGGAAATCGGGTCGCTGCCGAAGTCGGTCAGGCGAATCGTGCCGACCGCCTCCCCGTTCTGCATGACGGTAAAATCGCCCGTGAATTTCCGGGATTCATACGTTCCCGCGCTTGTGGCATACATGCCCAGAAAATCCACTTGCAGCATCGTCAGCTCCGATGCCGCAGCCGCGGGGAGCAGCATCAGCAGCATTCCCAGCGTGAGCAGGAGTGACAGAAATCGCTTGCCAAGCATCCTCATCTTGCCTGTTCCTCCATCTGAATCATCCGCAAGCCGTGCGGAGTAAAGTCACAGAATAATCCATGTACTATGGTAAAGCAATCCGCCCGACTTGTCAACCATTCCGCGCATATTTTTACAATTGGATTGCTTTTCTGGTCGAAAATCAGCATGTTCCGGCAATGAAAAAGAAGGCTGACTTTTTCAGTCAGCCTCCCATGCGGATACTATTTCCAAATGAGAATGCGCCGAGATGCACCGCAAATGATTCGTTCTGGCTAACGCAAACGCCAGCATGGGAAAGGCGCAAGCAGATGGCACAGGCGAATGCAGGAAATCGTATCAGTTGCTGCCGCCCATCAGCAGGGTCAGCATGCTCTCCGGCAGACTCATCAGCAGGGTCATGGGCAGGTTCTGCAGGTTGTTCATCACCTTGACGAACCACGTCTGGAACTCACTGTCCGTCATCGCGCCCAAATCCTGCGCCTTGCTCACGTCCAGCGCGTCCTTCGCGTCGCAGGTGCGGGTTTCCGCCGTGATGGTCACAACGTCCAGACCCATGAAGCGCACCAGCACATCCACCTTGCGTACGCCCTGTTCGCCGTCCATCGTCGCAAAAGTCGTCACCACAACGCCGAAGCCCTGCTCGACACCGTCCACCGTTTCCTTGATTTCCACATCAACAACGCTGCTGTCCGTGCCGACGCCCTTGCCGCTGACGTTGATTTCAACGGGGTCTTCGCCATCATAGGCGGTCAGGTTCGCCGTGAAGTTCTCCAAGTCGCCTGCGAAGGTCAGCGTCGCCGCGGTATCTTCCGCGCTCTTGATGGTCACAAGCCACGTCGCCACGCCGTCCGCCGTGTTGCGGGTCATCGTGAAGGACATCGGCAAGGGTTCTTCGCCGCCGTTGTTGATCTTCACCGAAGCCGTCATGCGAACCAGCTCGCCTGCTTCAGTCATCCAGTATTCGTAAACGACGTCATCCGCGTAGAGATCTGCTTCATCAAGCTCTTTCAGCAGGTCGTCCCAGCTCGTGTCAGCAGCGGAAAAAAATGCATCCATGTAAGCACCGATGCTCGGAACGCTGTGGATCATTTCCAGCAGGGCTTTCGTCATCTCGGCAATCTTTTCCGGCGGAACGGTGACTTTGACGTAGTTCTTCGCCGCGTCGCAGTCGCCGGGCTGCTCGGTCACTTCTGCCATTTCTGCACCGGACAGTATTTCGTTCATCATGGTCATGAACGCCGTGGTGTCCGCCTGCGTCAGTTCTTCCATGAGCTGCTCTTCCGTCATGCTGCTCAGGTTCGCCGCTGCTTCCATCAGGGCGGTGTATTCCTCATTGCCGCTCAGCTGTTCCTTCGACGCTTCAATCGCCTTTTCGATTTCTTCGTCGCTCTGACCAGCCATCTTCATATTCGCGCGGAGGTACTTTTCCTCGATGGCTTCCATGTCCTTGCTGTTCACAGCAATCACGCCGCCCAGCAGCGCGCTGGACACATACATCAGCTGGTTTTCTTCCGCGGCAGTCGTCAGCGATGCCATACCCAGCACGCTCTTGCCGCTCAGGTTCAGGTCAAAGCCAGCTTCGTCGCCCTGCTGATAGCCGGTCAGGGACAGCGCCGCCAGCAGGTCGTTGATGGCGGCCATCGTGGTGTCATCCCCGCCCAGCGCCGCCACGAGGTCAGCGTTCAGGTCGTGGATGGTAATGGTGGTTTCCTGACGCGCGGCATTGTCCCACACGCTGTTTTCCGCCATCGAGGTCAGGGGCATCGCCAGCATCATGATGCTGAGCAGTACCGCAAGCAATTTCTTCATGGGGTTTTCCTCCTTGTTGTTTGGTTTCCCTTTTTCTTTATAGCGAACACTGCGGGGCAGTGATGCTTTCGGTTGATGTTAGTCGGCGTTATCCAAAATGATGGTGCTGCTCGGCAGCGTCGTCGTACCGTCCATGAGCTGCCGCACGCTGTTCGGCAGATTCATCAGGATGCGCGGCAGAATCTGCGAAATGCTCGTCGCCAAGGTCAGCATGTAGGCGTTGAAGCGCGCACTGCTGATTTCGCCCAAGTCCAGCACGTCGCCGTCGGACAGCAGGGGGCGCGGTTTGCACGAAAAGGTCGTCGTGTAGATGGTCAAGCCGACTTCACCGCCAGACAAGAGCCGAATTCTCGACTCCCGATATACACTGCTGCTCGAACCAGACGTAAACACGCCGAATTGTATGCCGCTGTCCGTCCCGTTCGCTTCGGAGGTCGTGCGCACTTCTACATCGACCCTCCCGCCCCTGCGGTTCGGCTCAACCGTCAGCGAAATCGTCGTCTGCGTCTGGTCATCCGGCATAAGCACCAGTTCGGCATTCTTTTCACCGATGGTGAGGCGTCCCGTCGTGCTGTTCTCTTCCTTTTCCAGCGTCCAGTCGTACTGCAAGCCGTCCGCCAGCGTGTTCCGGTTCAGCGTGAACGTGACGGGCTTCAGGATTCCCTCGGTCGGCTCCACCTCGGACATTCTTTCCGCCCAGTCCGGGAGCGCGGAATAGTTCACAATCAGCTTGACAAGCTGCCCTTGCGCATCCGTGTACAGCGTCACCTGCGCGTCGCTGTACAGCATTGTCTGCTGACGCACCTGCGCCGCCCAGTCGATTTCCTGCGGCACATACTCTTCCGTCGTCGTCTGCGACATGAACTGCATCAGATTGTCATAATCCGCCGCCAAATCCGCGAAGTTCTGGACGACAGGCACTTGCATCGCCGTTTCCAGCAGAATCGCCAGCCGATTGACCAGCTGTTCGTTCGTCAGCGTGAACGTACACACCTGTATCACCGGGTCACAGCCTTCGAGCTGCTCCGTCACAGGGTCAATCGTCATGGACGGCTGATATTCCGCCAAGCGGCGCTGCATCTCCGTAAAGTCAATCGCCACAAGGCTATTCAGCACTTCTTCCGCCTGCACGTTTTCCGTGAAGAGGGGATTTTTGAGTACCTTCGCCGTCATTGCGCCCATCTGTCCCACCTGCGCAATCTGCTCCGCGTAGTACCCAGAGGATACCGTCTCGTTGATGACTTCCGCCGTAAGACCGCGCTGGCTGAGCTGCTGGCGGTACACCAGCTCCCCGAAATGCTGCATGTCCTCGTCGAGGTTCAGATACAGCGTCTCGCCCAGCAGGTCACTGCTGACATAGACATCCGCGCCGCTGAACTGCACGGCATAATCGACAATAGGCTGGTCGTTCAGCGTCACCTCATAGGCGGCTGACGTTGTCCCCTGCTGATAGACTATCACCCGCAGGGCATCCAGAAAGTCATTTACGGCTTTTTCCTCCGCTTCGTCGATGTCCGCCCCCAGCACCTTCGCATTGAAGTCTTTCAGGAAAATGACTGTCCTTGTCGCGCCGGGCGCACTTTCCTCCGCAAAACCACACATCGGCACCAGCATCGCCAGCGTCAGCAGAATCGCAAGCAGCTTCTTCATTCGTCAGCCTCCTTGACATTCGTTTGTGCGCTTTTCAGCATTCCATTACCATTATATCAAAAAAAACACCTGTTGCAAGCGAATATGCGCAAGTTTTACAATTCCGTGCCCCAAAGATGCAAATTTGCGCCTGAAAGCGCAGCTTCGCGGAAAAATGCTTGATGCCGTCATGCAAAATTTCTGTGAATGGCGCAAAAGCCCGCTTTCCCCTCTTGTGAAGCGCGAAAAAATATGCTACAATAGATAGAGTATTCCGGATTACTGAAAGGAGCTAATTCGCATGGAATTTCTGACCAAGCTTTTGGGCATCGCCACCGCCGTTGCGGAAACCACCACCACCACCGGTGCTGCCGACCCTGCCGCCGTCACCACGGATTCGGCCGCTGGCGGCATTGTCGGTATTCTCTTCAGCCTTCTGCCGCTGCTGCTGGTTTTCGTCCTGATGTACTTCATGATGATTCGCCCGGAGAAGAAGCGCCGCAAGAAGGAGCAGGACATGCTCGCGTCCCTGAAGAAGGGCGACCGCGTGTGCACCATCGGCGGCATCTACGCCACCATCGAGAGCATCAAGGACGACACCATCACCCTGAGCGTCGGCAAGGGCGACCAGACGATGGTTGTTGCGCGCTGGGCGATTCGCTCGGTGGAAGATGTGACCATCGAGAACGAGACCGAATCCTTGAACTAATCGCAAAATTCCCGGCTTCGTGCCGGGTTTTTTTGTGCCCGATTTTTCCGCCGCGCATATGCTGGGAGTGAACAGCTCACACGATGGGAGGAATCGCCATGAATCAGCGTCCGAATTGCTGCCGTCCCATGCCGCCGCAAGCGCCTTGCCCGTCCAGACCGCCTTGCCCGCCGAACCCCGCTTGCCCGTCTTATCCGCCGACGCAGAAGGGCGTTTTATTGCCGCGAATCCTCGCCAGCGGGCGGGAGTGGCAGCGCCGCGCGTGTGTGGCGCTGTACGTCGGCGGTTTGCCGGAGGATGCAAACGGGCGACTGCAGCTCGTCGGCGTTACGGCGTGCGGTGACGCGGATTGGGAGATTGCGCCGTACCAAGAACCGCGCCCGTGCGGCTGCCGCGGATGCCGACCATCTCGACCCGCGCCGTGCCTTCTGCGGGTGAATATTCCGGTTGTTTGCCAAGTGCAGGCGGAGTGCGGGCAGGTTTTGCGCGGCGAAAGTGTGCTGACAACGGATGTTGCGCTGCCGATTCGCTGTGTGCAGGCGGAATGCTGGCGCAACCAGATGATGGTGCTTCCGTGTGTTCGGCTGATTGACGGCGGCGCGCCTGTGTGTGCGGATGACTGCCGTCCCCCTGTGTTTGATTGCACGATTGAGCTGCTCGTCGAAGCCTACATGACGCGATGGGAAGCGTGCGGAAGCCCTGCGCCGACTTGTCCGGATTTACCGCTATTCCCCCCGCCGCCGTTCGGGTGACAAGGGCGTTGGAAGACCCAAGGGGCTTTGCCCCTTGACCCCAGCAGGGGCGCTGCCCCTGCACCCTGCAAGGGAGAATGAAATGGGACGAAGTCCCCTCCCTTGACCCTTTCGCGCGATTGAGTTGGTGACAACTGCACACTATGCCCGCGTGCTGATCCGTCATCCGTTCCCCAAGCCTCTTCTTTCCCATTGTAACATGGGAGGCGAAGGAGTCCAGAGGGCGACCGCAGACTTCGTCTGATTCCATTGCCCTCTGGAAGCCGCGGAAAAGACCAATATCATAGGAAAAGGCAGCCGCATCCCCTGCGCCCAATCGTTCGCGCGGGGGATTTTCTCTTTTCCCCCAACGACAAAAAAACGCCCTTGACTCTTGCGAATCAAGGGCTAATAGGAATCCGGCAGCGACTTATCCTCCCGGGCCGTGTCCAGCCAAGTACTTTCAGCA
>ERZ827108.146-NODE-146-length-116744-cov-4.860698_pt1 | contig 116744 bp, 91 predicted proteins | sample MGYA00519921_ERZ827108 | MGnify/ENA primary metagenome ERZ827108 (study PRJEB31778, sample SAMEA3449258) | human gut metagenome | biome: human gut; feature: human-associated habitat; material: faeces | place: United Kingdom | collected 2010/2012 ... | reverse complement strand
GATTTCTCGTCATACCGCCATAATTGTGTCTGTCTGAAAATCGGGGAGTATTATAGAAGACGAATCTACAATTAATCTCCATTCTTTCTCATATTGCCAAGGTAAGTCTTTTGTTAAGATAGCACGGAGGGCCTGTATCTCGTTATTCTTAGTATAACTATCGCAGCATTTCTTTACGGCTACTCTATACGCAGTGGCAGGTTTAATCTGGCATAACTTAGAAGTGTAATGAACAGGAAACAATCCATTTTTGATCATCTTTATATCTAAATTTTTTCCTTGGCAGAGTTGCTTAGCTAATTTATCTTCATTAATAGCATATCCCTCCTCTCTTAAAGGACGAATATCATATTCAACACAAAATCCCTTATGATTTTGCGTATAATGTGCCCACATGAGTTGTTCAAAATTCTTATTATCCCATTTTGAGGAAGAGAAACACGCTATTCTAAATTTTTCTTTGATAATTGAATTCAATTCCTCTTCTGCATTTCTTTTTAAATCATAAATTTGACTGTCAATAGAACTAGAATGTTTATATGCAATGTCTTTAGACTCTTTGAATAAATGTAAAAATCTAAAATATGTAGATTTGTCTTTAGAAAATCCTAATAAGACTTTCTTATCAGCATTTGAAAATTCTAGGGACTTGTCAAGGATCTTCTGTAGACAATAGTAATTAAAATCTTCAGAAAGATTAATTTTACAATCATTTGGATCATTAAATGAAGCTGGATCTGCTAACCAAAGTAATCGGTTTTGAACGTCCGAAATATTTTCAATTGTAGGCGCATAAAATTTATATAAAGACATTGGGAAATTAGCCTCTTTGATTTCCAATAGATCCGAAAGGCAGCATTGGGATAAAGAAAAGGCTTGTGATCCCAATCGCTCATAGATTTGCTTTATGTTGTCATATTGCCAAACCATACACTATTTACTACTTTTTAACGATTTGCTCTTTGCTTCTTGAATATCAATACGGGCATGACGACCATGCTTCTCCATTAAATAAAGAAGATGACCTCCATTGAGAAGAGTGATAGGTTTGCCTTGAGCAAACTTATATGAATCCGGCCCGTAATCGGATGTTGTAATGAGAATGCCTTTGTTCGCACCCTCATTAATGATGGTACCATACAAATCCCTGACTGCGGATACGGGTACGGTATTAGTATACCTCTTTGCCTGTATGATAATCTTACCACCTCTAATAGGGTCCGGATCAAATACAATAGCATCAACTCCACCATCCCTGCTTGATTGAGTTACATTGACTTCACCTCCCTTGTCAGAGAACTCCCATTCGAAAACTTGTCTGACAAGATGTTCAAACTCCTCCCAATCCATTTCAGCCAGATTCGTGTATTGAGTTGTTTCTACATTCTTTGCTTTAACAAAGCGTTTATCTGTGAATGAGGGGGTAATGATAGGTCTAATCTCTGTTTGTTCGTATAGTTTCGATGCGCTGACTCCTTTTAGATGCTTAAAACATTCCTTTGGATCAACAAACTCAAGATTGAGGGATTCAATTTGTTCTCGACTTACGTTTACTGACAAAATATATTTTTCCTCAATTTGCCCAGTGAAGGGACTACGATCCTTTACTTTGCCATTAAAACAAATATGTTGGATGTATTTTTTATCATCATAATGACAGATTTCCGCTAATGTTCTCAATGTAATTGAGTATATGATTGAGTCATATAATTTCTTTTCTTTTGTTATTGGCATTTTACACCAATCAAGGCGAGTATTTACAACTTCATTTGGAATTTCATGATTATTTGGAAGATCGTAATCAATTATCAAAGTTGAAGTCTCACTCTGATATTCCATAATAGTTTTCTTGTTCCATATAAAACTATAGAAGGAATCTGTAAGTAAAAAAGTTAGGTAGTTGATAATAGAATCACTAGATTGCAGATAAGTGTATCGAATCTTATTAAAAATTTCTATCATTTCGCGCTGAAGCCTATCTATTTTTTCATATAACGATTCAATGTATTTTTTGAGAGTATGGAACTGATTGGAATCTAAAACAGAAGTATTAGGGGTAAAATTGAAGAAAGGTATAATCATAGGTGTCTGCATAACAACTCCCATACTGACATAAATTCCCTCTTTTGTATAGTCTTGAAAACATTTAGTTATTAGATCCTTGATTTGTGTGTAGATATATATATTGGCAGGTGAAGTTGGAAGAATTCTTTTGGTATAATATTCTATAATTTCTTTTGGATATTCGTCCGCTTTTATCCTAATACAAAACTTAAAGGAATCCTGAAGATTACCTGAGTTTGAGTAAACTATATCATTTACATTATAGCAGACATGAAAGGGATTATATAAAGCTTGTGCTTCCCAATTATTTTTATTCCACCATAAATATCCTCTTTCCCAAAAATGGCTGTCGGGTATTATATGTAGATGAGTATCTATCTTTTTTTCTTGAGTTATGTCAAAATATTTCTTCTTAAGATTTTCAACTTCCTCACGAATTTCAGAAATAATAAAACTTGACATATTGCGATATATTTATATTTATCCGGACAGGTTAAATCACTCTATCTTCTGTCCCTTGTAAAGCGATTATTTAACAAATCCTTTGTTTCGACATTCAATAGTTCTGCAATCTTCACGAGCATTTCAAGAGAGGGTTGCGCAGTGTTAGAACACCATCGGGATACGGTGGCTTCATTCTTGCCTAACTGTTCGGCGAGCCACTTGCCTTTCAGATTCTTTTCGGCTAATACAACTTTTAGCCGATTGATCCTTTCGTTTCCTGTTTCCATTATTATACTTGGCATGGGGCAATTTCTTGATGTTATTTGCAAAGTTACAAAGAATCTCTGATTAGACAAAATGATATGTTGAAGAACATATCGTTTGCAAAGCAATCACATATAGTCATCTGATAAGAATGCTTCGGCGATTACGACTTTGGAGGAATCGCAACCTGACGCATGCAAGGGTTTCGAGGCACAATCTCAGTTATGAGTGCCTCGGAACATAACTTGCCTATGTTCTTGTGAACATCACAGCATCAAAGGAAAGAATGACAATGTAAACAGACTGTGTAAGAATACCTGTAATGACACTAAGATTTCCTCTCTGAAAAATAAGTTGGGACATCTTGGGGAAAGATTGTGGCATGTTGAGGAAGTGTCTGATCTCCACGAAACTATTTGCGTCGAGGTGTCGTTTAATTTGCACAGAGTATCAAATAATGGGAGTATTATGGGAAAAAGATACACTAATAGTCTTAAACAGGTATATCTCCATCTCTCCATTTGAATCTTTGGATATATCCATCTCCATCTATCGAGAGGCATATAGATATGTCGCCACATCGGTGTGTATGTGTGTATGTATGTGGCAGCATTCATGATTACAGCACGATATGGAGAGATTTTCTCTGTCTTTCCTCCGGCTCAACGGTATAATACCCTTACGCATGGAGATGAGTTGACCCGGACACGGCTATCAAGCCGGGCAACAAGAAATGGTGAATGTCACCACTTTTTATTCACCCCAAAAAACCTATTAATATGGACTATATTATGATAGAGCGTCATCTGTTTGACGCGCTCGTTAGTGGTGTGCGCGAATGTCGCTCCATACTGGATTCTACACTATCGACAATCTGTTGCATCCGCAACGGTTGGATTGATAATCATTCAGCGCAATCCATACTCCAAAGGTCGAATCGAACTATGCAGTCGTTGCGCTCGTCCGGCAGAATCGGCTATAGTATTATAGACGGCAAGGTATTCTATCCGGATAAAGAGATTGCAAGATGTTTAAATCAGAACTATGTAGGTTATGAAAGAGAAGGTTGAAATCCTGACAGCTTCGGAATTGTGCCCTATGTTCAATGAACTGGAAGCAATAAAAAGCATTGCCTCGGCACTGAGAAAGAATTCGGCTCCAATGTTTCATGGCAAACGATTCCTAACAGATACGGCTCTATGTCAAAAGCTGAAAATCTGTAAACGAACACTTGCCGCATACAGAGCCAATGGAATGTTAGCGTATTATAATCTTCCCGGAAAGATCCTGTATGCCGATACCGATGTAGAGGAATTTTTGCAACGCCACTATTTGCCTCCTTTCAGATGAATGGTATCGCCCCGACAAAAAAGTCTTGTCGGGGCGATTATCATTATTTTTGTGATCCGAACTTGGCTGCGAGTCCGCCCATCTGTTCTGCAATGGACTTGTCTATGACTTTTGCATAGATTTTTGTGGTGCGTATGTCGGAATGGCCCAGCATACGGGCGATAATCTCAAGCGACACGCCGTTGGCAAGAGCGAGGCACGCAAATGAATGGCGCGCGATATGCATTGTCAGAGGTTTGTCAATGCCGCATATTCCGGCAATCTCTCCGAGATAGGAGTTCATGCGTTGATTCGATATCACCGGAAGAACGACACCTCGTTTCTCACAAATGGGATGCCTATTATACTTCTCGGCGATGAGACGTGCAGATTCCAGATATGGGATGCTGCATACATTCTTTGTTTTCTGTCGAGCCTTGTGAATCCAGTAGTTTCCATCTTCATCAACGGAGATATGCTCCGGTTTAAGACCTTCGACATCAGAGAACGACAGCCCGGTCAGTGCGCAGAATATGAAAATATCCCGTACCACATTAAGCCGCTCAAGGGTGAATGTCTTGTTCATTATTATGTGGAGTTCCTTCTCAGTAAGGAATTGACGGTTTGCAGCCTTGGCATGGAAACGTATTCCCTGAAATGGATTGACGTCCATCCATTTGTTGTCGAGTGCGAGCGTGACGATTCGTTTCAGAATCTTGCAGTATTTGTTGGCTGTGTTCTGTTCCTGCTTTTTGTCAACTCTCAGAAAGAGGTGAAAGTCACGTACAAAAGCGTTGTCGATAGCCGAGAACGGTACGTCCGGAGCATTGAATTTCTTCAGGATAAACTCCCCAAGATAACGTTCAGCACGTTCGTTTCTCAAAACTGTATTGAGTACTACGTCACCAATTTCAAGACGTTGGCGGTATTTGAGATTCTCTTCCTTGAAAACTTCGCAGAGCATCTTCGGTTTCACTACTCTTCCCGCCCATTCATCAAGAATCGTTTTCGGGTTGATGATTTTCTTTTCATCGATAAAACGCTGATGAATCTTCAATAGCTTCGCCAAGGTATCGGCAAGATAATCGTTGAGTTCAAGCGACAGACGGTCTCTGCCTGTGGAACGTTGCTTCTTCTCATTCCACATCTTTGGATTTACTCCTCTTTTGAGAGACGCTTCAAGGAAACGGCCATCAACAGTGACACGCATATACACCGGCGCGTCACCGTTTTTCAGCAGCTTCTTCCTCTTTATATAAAAGAGGATGCTGAATGTCGATCTTCTTTGTTGCATGTCAGATAAACATTAAAGGTTTGACAATAGTTTTGTGACAAGATGAGAAAACCAACAGCAAACAAAAGTGATTCAGCGGCTTAACTACTCTCCGTTGGACATTTTCTAAGTAGAAAACAAGTCCAACGGCTTCTCCAACGCGCGATGCCTCATTTTGCATTAAACTGCGCTGACGGCTAAAACGACAGAATCCCGAAAATCATTGATTTTCAGGATTCTTCCGCGAATTGCTTTCGCTTGTTGTGGTCCCATCCGGAATTCGGCGATTTTGTCTTGCCGATAAGCATTGACGAGGCTCCGGATTTCAAGAAGTACTGGTATCAGTTGACTCCCAATGGCTCCTATATCATAGAAAACGACAGGGTCGCTCTTGTAAACGTGCAGTTTAAGCAGTTGCGTGGGAAAACCAAGCGAGCCTATGAGTGTGCGCGGACCAATGCGGAGGAATTCGCGGATGTCGAGATTGACTTCAAGTTCGATCCTATTGAAATCAATCCTGAGAATCCGGTGGATATGACTCATGCCGAGAGGAATTCGCGAGGCAATAACGTTGGAAAAAAAGTTGCACAGGCGGACATAGACTTGAATATCCCCGTCGGCATCAAGACCTCAAACTCGAATACCTTCGCCGTGATTATCGCCAATGAGAATTACCGACGTGTGTCACCGGTGGAATACGCACACAATGACGGGAACATAATGAAACGATATCTCATCGAGACTCTGGGAATCCCGGAGAAGCAGGTACATTATGTGAAGGATGCCACGCTCAATGACATGCGTGCCGAGATAGAATGGATCAAGGAGATCGGTGACGCATATGCCGGTCAGGCATCATTCATATTCTATTATGCAGGTCACGGTATTCCTGACGAGGCTACTTCCAATGGATACCTGTTGCCGACCGACGGATACGGATCCATGTCGTCAACAGGTCTTTCGATGAATGAGTTGAACGACAGGATTTCCTCGATACCGTCAAGGTTGTCACTTGTGATTCTCGATGCTTGTTTCTCGGGAGCAATGCGCGGCGGTGAGATGCTGGCCTCGGCCAGGGGTGTGGCCATCAAGGTGCGCCCGGGGGCTGTAAACCGAGGCAATATTGTTGTCCTGACGGCGTCTCAGGAAGACGAGACTGCGTCTAAATGCGATGAGTACGGGCATGGACTCTTCACATATTATCTTTTGAAGAAGATTCAGGAAAGCAAGGGATCGGTGACTTTGGGAGAACTTGCCGATTACACAATCGATCAGGTGCGCAGATATTCAATAGTCAACAATCGTAAACCTCAGACGCCTTCCGCGCTTGCATCCCCGTTGATACAGGACAATTGGAGCAGCGTCATATTGTCTGAAATGACAAAATAGGCACAAGGAGATTGTATTGGTGGACGAGTACGACAGCCCATAGTGGACGTCTATGGTAATCCTGAACTTGAGGCAGCCAATCGTAGGACAGAACGTCGATGAGGAGCGGTGTACCTCGAATGTCCGGATGGATATGTTGCTGGATGAGACCGAATCCATATACATCATTGAATTCAAGTATGTAGGCACTCCCGAAGAGGCGTTGGACCAGATTGACGAGAAGGATTATGCGCTGCCGTATCAGGACTCTCTGAACCGGAAGTCAATCGTGAACCAACTCAACTTATAAATGGATAACATCGATAGTAATAACTTAAAAAATCAAGCGAATGAAGAAACTTGTTTATTTGGCTTGCATACTTCTGTTGCTGGCGGGAGTGTCATCGTGCGGCCAGGACGGCCCGCTGTCCAGGTCATCGGCCAAGAAGGCCTTGGAATGAGAGGCGATGTTTGCCAAGGATTCCCATGTGGCAAAGCTCGATACCGGCTTTTATGAGGCCAGTCCAGAAGTGATGAATCAGCTGGCCAGGCTGAAAGCCGCGGGAGTGATAGAGTATTATGCCGAAGGCGTAAAGGAGATTGTCAAGGACCGCAGATGGGTGCCCAGTTACAGTTACTTCTATGGAATGCGTTACCAGAACGGAGGTCATTATTCCTACACCGACCGAGAGGTGTCCCATGTATTCGTAAATGTGACACTGACCGAGGAGGGTAAGAAATATGTGATTGAAAAACCGACAGTGATGCGCAAGGATTACGCGGAGTTGCTGAAACATAACGAAGATTATAAGGAGAATCTTCCTGATTATATGAAGGCAACCGACAACACATACAGCAAGCTGACTGGTCAGCCAGTCGAGGGAGCCGAGGAAGTCGCGGCTGAGGTGGATGAAGTCGCGGAGAGTGACACGATGGTCGCGGCTGAGGAAGTCGAAGAAACCGTTGCGGAAGAGCCGGAGGCAGAGAAGCCTGCAATAGATTCCGCCGACAGGAACGCCAGGTACAAGAGCATGCAGGCGCGTGTCAAGAGCGAGACGGTGAATGTCCTGCTGGGCCGTTACAAGATTGTGAAGATACTGGATGTATGCTGTACGGAGGATATGTACAAGTCCGGCCAGGGTACATGCACTGTGGTATATACCTTTACCGATGTAACGCCGTTCGGGTATGTCCTGGGCGACGAGAAACCTGATTATTATCAGGTACAGTCCTGCTCCTTCTGTCTGTATCAGGATACAGGCTGGACCCTTCAGAGCGGGTCGGATAAATGATTATAGTGTAATGATAAATTATTTGTGCATTCTGAGCGTCAGGGCTGTGTGCGTTTAGCGACTTAGACCTGCCAACCACTAACATAAGTTCCAGGCGGCTCCGGTTCCGGGGTCGCCTGTTTGATTGTGCTGACGGGTTCCCTTCACCTGTGCAGGGGAACTATAGTGAGACACACATACTTTATCTTTATGATGGTATGAGAAATGTGTAAGATTCATGTAGGGAATTTTTTGTAATTTTGCAGCAATAAAGGATGGTTGTTACATTTTTGTTAAACGTAAAATGCGGTTTTAAACGTTTCTATAATTGTTTTGTAATTATTGTAAGGAATGAAGGTGTTGCAAAACCGGCCAGAACTGCAGGGACATGCCTTTGGCACGTAAAAGTGATATTTTTGATTGTCAATGAGACATCCTGAGGGAAGGTCCGTTCAATCATCGGTATTGCAATACTTTATGGACTTTGATAATACAGACATAGTAACCCAGAAGACAACAGGTATTGACAGATGTCACAGAAAGACCGTTATGTGGGCTTGACTGATGCGGAGGTATCGGAGAGCCGGAGGAAACACGGGGCGAATGTGCTGACGCCCCCCAGGCAGGATCCGTGGTGGAGGAAATTCCTTGAGAAATTCAAGGATCCGTTGATTATCATCCTATTGGTGGCAGGTGTGCTGTCGATTGGGATTTCTTTCTATGAGTTTTTCGGTCTGGGTCAGGACTGGAAGGTTTTCTTCGAGCCGATAGGCATCTTCGTGGCCATCGGACTCGCCACCGTATTGGCGTTCATCTTCGAGCAGCGCGCCGACAAGGCCTTCAAGATCCTCAACCAGGTCAACGACGACGAGCCGGTGGAGGTGATACGCAACGGTGGCACGACAACCATCCCGCGCCGGGATGTCGTGGTGGGCGACATCGTCATAATCAATACAGGCGATGAGATACCGGCCGACGGCGAGTTGCTTGACGCCGTCACCCTGAGCGTGGACGAATCGTCGCTGACCGGTGAGCCGTTGTGCGTCAAGACCACCGATCGCGGCCACTTCGACAGGGAGGCAACTTATCCCTCCGATCATGTGATGCGCGGAACCAAGGTCATGGAGGGACACGGCGTGATGCGTGTGCTGAAGGTGGGAGACGCCACCGAGATGGGAAAGGTGTTCGAGGAGGCGCAGATCGATGACTCGGTCAAGACCCCCCTGAACGAGCAGCTCGACGGCCTGGCACGCTGGATTACCGATGCAAGCTACATTTTCGCAGGGCTGATAATCGTAGGGCAGTTGATACACTTTCTCGGCTGGGGCGCATGGCAGGCATGGCTGCTTGTCATTCCTGTGGCGCTCTTCTTCTGGCTGGTGATCCGTAAATTTCCTGGATGGACCAAAGTCAAGTGCGTACTGACCATCATCGGATTCTTCATTCTGTTCTTCGCGATGGTGATCGGCGCGTTCTCCATGTTGAATCCCGGCGCGGACAGCGTGTCGTGGTCAACGCTGCTGGCCCATACGCTCAAGACCCTGATGGTGGCGGTAACGCTGATCGTGGTAGCGGTACCCGAGGGACTACCGATGGCCGTGACGCTCTCGTTGGCTTATTCGATGAGCCGTATGCTCAAGACCAACAACCTTGTCCGCAAGATGCACGCCTGCGAGACGATGGGCGCCACCACAGTGATATGCACCGACAAGACAGGCACCCTGACCCAGAACCAGATGCAGGTCTACAAGGCAGACTTTTTCGGCGAGCCCTCGGACCTGGTGCTTTACGAGGGGATCGCCGTGAACTCTACGGCTCAGATTGATGTGTCGGGCGAGAAACCGCAGGTGCTGGGCAATCCTACGGAAGGTGCCTTGCTGCTGTGGCTTAAGGAGCGCGGAGTGGACTATGTGGATCTCCGTAGCGGAGTGCCTCGTCTGGAGGAACTGCCGTTCACTACCGAGCGTAAGTATATGGCCACGGTCGTGAGGTCGTCAACCGGCAATAATATATTGTATGTGAAGGGCGCTCCGGAGATAGTGTTCGGCATGTGCCGGGATACCCGCGGAGTCACCAGGCAGGAGATTGACGCCCAACTGCAGGATTACCAGAACCAAGCCATGCGCACTCTCGGATTCGCGTATCAGGAACTGAGGGAAAGGGACGCCACCATCGTCGACGGCAGGGTCGTGGCGGACCGCCTGACGTTCCTCGGCATCATCGCAATCTCCGATCCTGTGCGGGCTGATGTCCCGGATGCGGTAGGCGAGGTGATCCAGGCCGGCATCAAGGTGAAGGTCGTCACCGGCGACACTCCAGGGACCGCCAAGGAGATCGGACGTCAGATCGGCTTATGGAACGATGCGACGGATACGGAGCGCAACATCATTACAGGTCCGGAGGTGGCCGCGCTTTCCGACGAGCAGCTGAGGGAACGTGTGGAGGACCTGAAGATAATAGCGCGTGCCCGCCCTATGGACAAGAAGCGGCTTGTCGAGGCACTGCAGGTCAACAATGAGGTAGTGGCCGTTACGGGTGACGGCACCAACGACGCTCCGGCCCTCAGGACCGCCCATGTGGGCCTGTCGATGGGCGACGGCACGTCGGTGGCCAAGGAGGCCTCGGACATAACCATCATAGACAACTCCTTCTCATCCATTGGCCGGGCCGTGATGTGGGGACGCTCGCTTTACAAGAACATCCAGCGGTTCCTGCTGTTCCAGCTCACTGTCAACGTGGCCGCGTGTTTCCTGGTGCTGTTCGGCTCGTTTATGGGGACCGAATCGCCGCTTACGGTAACGCAGATGCTGTGGGTAAACCTGATAATGGACACGTTCGGAGCCATGGCGCTGGCATCGCTGCCCCCGTCGCGCGGCGTCATGACCGAGAAGCCGCGCGACCGCAGGGCTTCCATCCTGACCCGTCCGATGATGTGGGAGCTGGGGGCCGTGGGTTTCGTGTTCTTCGCGATCACCCTGGGCTTCTACTGGCTGTTCAATCATGCCGACGTTACGTCCATTCCGCAGATGTTCCATTGCAAGGTAGGCATCGAGAGTCCGATGACGGCTTATGAGGCGACTCTGCTGTTCTCCATATTCGTATGGACGCACTTCTGGTATATGTTCAACGCACGCAGTTTCGAGACAGGCGAGAGCGTGTTCAGGCTGAAGACGAGCCGGGGATTCTGGACTATAGTCGGAATAATCGTTGCCGGACAGCTGTTCATCACCGAGATCGCCTATGAGTTCTTCAACGTGGAGCCGATGTTCCATACCGTAGACTGGCGATTCAATCCATCCGGAGTCCTTGATTTTATAATTATAGTGGCGGCCTCATCGTTAGTACTATGGACACGTGAGATCTATCACCTGTTCAAACGATGAAAGAGAGGATGATGAGACTTAGTTTAAAGCATGGAGCAAGACGGTTGTCGCTGTTGGCAATCAGTGCGTTGAGTCTTGCGGTCGCTTCCTGCGGCAACAGCGGCAAGACAACGGAGGGAACCGAGCATGAGGCAGTGCCGTTGAAATATGCGGAATACCTGAAGATCAATGAATCCGATGGTTATACGGAGGCCACAATCCGAAATCCGTGGGATACGGCCAAGGTCCTGCATAAGTATGTGCTGGTGCCGAAGGGACAAGACCTCCCGGCGAATCTTCCCAAAGGGGACGTGATACGCACGCCGATAGGCAACGCGTTGGTCTACTCTACGGTACATGCCAGTCTCCTGACGGAGTTAGGGGCCGGCGATGCGATCGGAGGCATCTGTGGATCGGAATATGTGAATGATCCGGAACTGAAGAAGAGAATCAGTGATGGCGAAGTGGCGGACTGCGGATCGACGCAGACTCCGGTGATAGAGCGGATCATTAAGCTTCAGCCCGAGGTTATCTTCCTGTCTCCGTATGAGAACAGCGATAAGTACACCAAGGTCGGTGAACTGGGCATACCTGTCCTGGAGGGGGCGGACTATATGGAGACGTCGCCGTTGGGCCGTGCCGAATGGGTGCGGTTCTACGGGAGGCTTTTCGGCAGGGAACAGGCTGCGGACAGCATGTTCGCGGATACTGAAAGGAACTATCTGGAACTGAAGGCCAAGGCGGCCAAGGCGGCTACACGTCCCAAGGTGCTGATGGACCAGCGGTATGGCTCGGTATGGTATGTGCCGGGTGCGGAGTCAACCACATCCAGATTGATAGCCGATGCAGGGGGTGTCAATCCGTTCGCGTATATCAAGAAGGGTGGCAGCGAGTCGCTGTCGCCCGAGCGGGTGCTTTACGAGGCCCATGACGCCGACATCTGGTTCATAAAATATTTCCAGGACAAGGACAAGACCATGCAGGAGTTTGCCGGCGACGCTCCTGTCAACTCGCAGTTCAAGGCATTCAAGGAGGGAAACGTCTACGGATGCAACACCAAGTTCGTGGATTTCTTCGAGGAGACGCCCTATCATCCGGACCGTCTGCTGGAGGACTATATATCGCTGATGCATCCGGAACTGAACATCAAGGGCGAGCATCATTACTTCAGGAAACTGAAGTAGGTGACTACATGTGAGGACGTGCCTTCGGCACGTTGGATTGATAATCAATAAATTATATCCAACGTGCCGAAGGCACGTCCGTACATGGACAACTCGGTTACAATGCGTCTGGATCCGGGAGGACCTGGTTCTTCCTTATGAGGTTGAGGTAGTTGATGAACATGCCCAGCAACAATACGGCTGTCCCCAATCCTATGCCCAGCGCCACGGCGTACGGTATGGGGGTTCCCCACATGGAACGGGTCAGCGCGCTGAAGCCCTCCGGAGCGAAGAAGATGTATGTGATTGTCACGGCGGTCATGAACAGCGCGGGAATCAGGGTTATGACGTACAGCCTTCGGTTGCGTGCCAGATACACCGTCAACGCCCAGAGGGTGAACACCGCCAGCATCTGGTTGCACCATGCGAAGTATCGCCACAGGGCGTCGTAGGGGAGGAGCATGATGATGAAGCAGATCACGAAGATCGGTATGGAGATCATCAGGCGTTTTGAGAGTTTTCCCTGCTTGACGCGCATGAAGTCAGCTGCGATGAGTCTGGCTGAACGCAAGGCGGTGTCGCCGGAAGTAATCGGTGCGGCGATGACGCCCAATATCGCCAATATGCCGCCGAATGCCCCGAGCCAGCTTTTGGACACGTCGTTCACCAGGATTGCCGGACTGCCGTTGCCAAGGAATTCCTGAAGGCTGTCGTATCCGCCGGTAAACGCGATTGCGGCGGCCGCCCAGATCAGGGCTACGATGCCTTCGGTCACCATCGCGCCGTAGAACACGGGGCGGGCGTGCTTCTCGTTCTTGAGGCAGCGTGCCATCATCGGCGACTGGGTGGCATGGAAGCCGGAGATGGCTCCGCAGGCTATGGAGACGAACATCATCGGGAATATCGGGTTGGCCTGCGGGTCCTCCTTATGGTTGTAGAACTCGTCCCATATCTCGGGCATCGACGACCAGTGGACGTACAGCGCCACCATGATTCCCACTGCCATGAAGAGCAAGGCGAACCCGAAGAGGGGGTAGAGCTTGCCTATGAGTTTGTCGATAGGCAGGAGGGTGGCGAGCATATAGTATGCGAATATCACGATGATCCAGAACATACGGTCCAGACTGGCGGGGGTAAGCATCGCCAGCAGGTCGGCGGGATTGTAGACGAATACCGCGCCGACCAGGATCATCAGCAGCAAGGCGAACACACGCATGGTGTTCTTGATGCCGTTGCCGAGCTGGTGGCCGACTATCTCGGGCAGTGAGGATCCGTCATGACGCAGCGACAGCATCCCGGACAGGTAGTCGTGTACCGCTCCCGCGAATATGGTGCCGAACACTATCCACAGGAAGGCCGCCGGCCCGTACATCACGCTCATGATGGCTCCGAAGATCGGGCCCAGGCCCGCGATGTTCAGGAACTGGATCAGAAAGACCTTCCATGTGGGCAGTTCCACGAAGTCCACGCCGTCGGCGTGTCGTTTGACAGGCGTGGGGCGTGCCGGGTCCTGTCCGAAAACCCTGGTTACAAACATTCCGTAGGTGAAATAGCCTGCGATCAGTATGACCAGGGCGATGGTGAATGAAAGCATATGGTCAGATTTTGAGTTTTTCAGGTGGTCGCCCCCGGAGAAAAGGGACTAAGCGCAAAGTTAACTCAAAAATCCGATAATGGCAAAAGAAATGTTTCGACCCGTAGGCTGAAATGCAGGAAAATTAGTATTTTTGCAGAATGAAGCAGCGGATAGAATATTTCGATGTGTTGAAGGGAATAGCCATCTTCCTGGTGGTGATGGGTCATGTCATAACGTACGGCGTGTACCGTATAGACGGTTCGGTGGCGTTCCGGATTATCGGCTCGGTCCATATGCCGTTGTTTTTCTTCATCAGCGGATACTTCACGGTCCGTAGGAAGGAAGGTCGGTTCGTGTCGCCGTCCTTGTGGAAACGTTTCCTTCAGTTGATGCTTCCGATGCTGGTGTTCACGACGTTATGGATATTCTATTATCCGCATTCAGGACTGCAGAAGCATCTGACCTGTACTTTTGTGGGCCTGTGGACCAACCTTCACAAGAACGGTTACTGGTTTCTGTGGGTGCTGTTCGCCATCATCGCGTTGTACGGATCGGCGGCTGAGATCGCCGATAGGTTGCGTAGATATGGACGTGTATGGGTTTATATGCCCTTCGTTGCGGTACTGGTGTTGCTGGGAATCGCGGACTGGCTGTTGCCCAGGACCGTGAATGATGCTCTCAGCCTGATGTTCGTGTTCAAATATATGTTCGTTTTCCTGTTCGGCGGTGTGGCCCGCGGGCTTGGCGACCGGTTCACGCGGTTTGCCGAATCGGACAGGGGATACACAGTCAGCGCCGTAGCGACGGTTTCGTTGCTTCTGTTCGTGATGTATCCAGAATGGCTGCCGTTCCGGCGGACGGCTTGGATGCTGAATGCCGCGCAGGTGGTGATGCACTGTTCGCTGGCCACGTTTGCCGTCGGGTTGTGTAAACCTATGATGGATAGGAATCAAGCCGGAGTTCGTTCCCGAGGCGTCAGGATGTGGTCGCTGTTGGGGCGCAGGAGCCTTCAGATATATCTGTTTCATTATTTCTTCCTGTTTCCGCTGGGCTGGATCCGCCCGGCCATGCTCAGCATGGGGCTTGACCTGGTGCCTGTGGCTGTTGTCTCCGCCCTGTGTGCCGTGCTGATCACGGCATGCTGTCTGGGGGTGGATGCCGTTGTCGGCCGCAGCCGATTCCTCTCCCTTCTATGCGGTGCCGGGAAACAATGACGAACAGGATTTGAGGCTGGAATATCAACCAAGCGGATTCAGGGTGCCTGTCACGGAATCCATGATGTATCCGGCCACGCGGACGTCGGCAGCCATGAGGGGATGGTTGCGGACCAGGTCCACTGTCTCGCGGACGGCAGCCTCGGTATCCTCGAATCCATGCAGCCATTGGTCCAGGTCGATGCCGCAATGGCGCATCAGGGTGATGTGCTCGTCGCTGATGCCGCGCTCACGCATCAGGTGAAGCATCTCCTCTGAGTTCATTCCCTGCACGCCGCAGCCGGTATGGCCGATTATCATTATCTCGTTCACACCCAACTCATACACTGCCACCAACAGTGAACGCATCGTGGAGTCAAACGGATTGGTGATGGTGCCACCGGCGTTCTTGATCATCTTCACGTCGCCGTTACGGATGCCCAAGGCCGCTGGCAACAGTTCAACCAGCCGTGTGTCCATGCACGTTACAATCGCAATCTTCTTGTCGGGATACTTCGATGTCTCGTAACGTTCGTATTCCTTGTTGGCTACGAACTCCCGGTTGTGTTTCAGAATCTCGTCTATCATGATGTCTAAGATATGGTTATAGGCAAAAAGCCATAGATATGCTGTTTAATCGTTCATGCTTTACGGTGGCGTGTAGGGACATCGCTTTGCGATGTTGGATTCTTTCATTGACATGCGCTGCATGTCAGGCGGTTGGATTCAACATGCCGAAGGCATGTCCCTACTGTCAGGATGGGGTGGATCAGATCCAGGTGAGTTTCTTCCAGATGTATTCCAGCGGGCCGTGGTTGTGACGGCCTACCCAGAAGCGGCAGAAGATGTACTGGACCACGAAGATGGCCACGCCGACAAACACGCTCGCCGTGATTCCCAACTGCAGGAACAGTCCCCAGTGATAGAACAGGGCGGAGCCGATCATGCCCTGGGTCACATAGTTGGTCATGCTCATCTTGCCGTAAGGGATGAGCCACGTCAGCGCACGGCTGAGTCCCGTGGTCTTATAATATGCGAATAGTATTCCAGACACCAGTATCACCATGAACGACAGGTTTGCCAGCGATGAAATCAGGATCAGTAGCGGTTTCTTCAGATTCGGGTTGTCGATGTAGTCGCCCACCATCATGTCCAGACCATGAAGGGGGAAGAAGCATACCAAAGCGATTGCCAGGGCATAACCCCAGTATTTCAGATTCTCGCGGTGGAACCATCCCTGACGGCCTATCAGCATACCGGCCATGAACAGACCTGCGGTCTGGAATATGCGGCCATGTTCCCAAGCCCATGCCAAGGATGCCAGTTGACCTTCCCACAGGTTCACCTTGACGGTACCCCAGAAGTCGCCGCCGCTCTGCATGGCAAAGGTGGCTTTCCAGAAGTCTCCTGAATTTATGGCCATTATCTGGTAGGAATCGGAGCATAGCGAGCGGATTATCTGGTATATGCACATGGGCTGCAGCAGACAGATGGCGGAAAGCGCCACAATCCATTTGGTGGGTAGCTTGCACGTCAGCACCAGCACGAATCCGATCAGGGAATACATCACCAGAATCTCACCGGTGAAGAAAGCGGCGTTGAGGTTGCCGATCAGGAACAAAATGACCAGACGCCAGCTGAAGCGAAGACGGAAATCCTTGCCGCGCATCCGCTGGTTGTCATGCTGGATGAAGAAACTGAAACCGAACAGCATGGCGAATATGGCGTAGGCTTTGCCGCCGAACATGAAGAACAGACCGTCCCATATGGCCTTATCGCAGAAGTTCAGGAAATTGCTCTGCGTGGAGGTGTCGGGGAAGGAGTAGAAGTTGAAATGTTCGATGGAATGCAGCAGGATTATTGCCAGCACGGCGAATCCACGCAGCACGTCGGCCGCGTCAACGCGCCGGTGTTTCTTGACAGCAGTGTCTATGTGTGTTTCGTTGGTCATTGTTGTTAATGTGGTTCAATTGTCCGCAAAGTTAATGGATTTTCCGCAACCCGCCAAACAACTTCCAGTCATACGGGCAATTTAGTGAGATATCCCTACGTTGAAACTAATAGTGAAACCACTTACGAACTTAACCTAACGAATGATCTGACAGATGAAAAATCGAATTCTGACATTGACCCTTCTGCTGGCGGCCACAGCCTTCAACGAAGGGTCAGCGGCGAAACCTGCATCTTCCCAGGCTAACGAGGTGACTCCCGAAGGTGCCTGGTGCTGGTTTGCTGACCCGCGTGCGTTGCATTATGAGAATGCCGACGGCAGTATCGACAAGACTTACATCGGCTACATCGATGTGCATGGCAACGTCAAGGCCACACAGATCGACTGCAAGAACAACCGCAAGGACGAGGTGCTGATCCGCTCATGGTTCCAGCCCGACGACCATAACAACCCCACGTTCCTGGTTTTGCCTGACGAGCGTGTGATGATATTCTATTCGCGCCATACGGACGATCCGTGTTTTTATTACCGTGTCTCGCAGAAGCCCGGCGACATCACCACCCTGGGTCCGGAGAAGGTGCTCAGGACATGGAACAATACCACTTACCCCTCGCCGTTCATCCTGAAGGATGATCCAAAGCATATCTATCTGTGCTGGCGCGGCATCAACTGGCATCCCACCATTGCACGTCTCCTTATGCCGGACGCCAACGGCGACACCGGCTTCGACTGGGGCCCCTATCAGATAGTGCAGTCCACCGGAGCGCGCCCCTATGCGAAATACGCGTCGAACGGCAAGGACAAGATCTACCTGACATATACCACGGGACATCCCGACAACGAGTCGCCGAACTTCATATATTTCAACGAGATCGACGTGAACGGCCTCTACCTGAAGGATGTGAACGGCAAGGTGCTGTCGCGCATCCAGGACGGACCGCACCACGTCAACAAACGCGAGGATTATGTCAAGTCCAATCCCGACGCCGTGGTGGAGGATTCCAAGTTCCGCAACTGGGTATGGGAGGTGTCGATGGATTCCCTGCAGCGTCCGGTCATAGCGATGGTACAGATCTCCGAGGACAAGAAGGACCACAATTACTATTATGCCGCATGGGATGGCAAGGAATGGAAGAAAACCTACCTGAGCAATGCCGGCGGCCATTTCCATCAGACCCCCGAGACCGAGAACTGCTACAGTGGCGGTATGTCGATCGATAAGGCCAATCCCAATGTGGTTTATGCATCCGTGCCGGTGGAGGGAAAGAACGGCAAGGTCTACGAGATCGTGAGGTTCACCGTCAACGGTGACGGTACCGTAAGCCGCGAGGCCGTGACACAGAACTCCGTCAAGGGGAATGCACGTCCCTATTCCATACCCGGGGCCGCAGCCGAGGGGGTGAATCTCGGATGGATGCATGGAGACTATTACGACTGGATAGTCAGCGAGAAGCGTCCCAAGGGGTATCCCACTGCCATTATGGTCAACGGCAAACTGCCTGTGGACAACGCCAAAGTCCCTGCAGCCTCGGCTGAAGGCACACTGGATGGCAACAAGGATGTGACGCTGAACGTCAATGCCAAGAACGGATTTGCCATCGTGCTGAAACTTAGCCATGCCTCTGACAGACTCCCCGGCTCAAACTGGAATTTCGGCAACTTCAGTTACGGAATCGACCGAGAGACGCTCAAGCCATACCTGATTACTGACGGAAGTGTGCACAACAGTTCGAACAAACTGGCCACGGCCGATGGCTGGAAACGCTATCACCGCGCCACCGACGGCAAATGGTGTACTCCCGAAATACCGGACAATGTTGTCATCAGTCTCGTTTACGCAGACGGAGTGCTCCGAACCTATGTGGACGGCTTGCTGGACCAGTCGGTTGATGCAGCCGGGCTGGACCTGAACCAGATCAAGGCAACGGCCGACACTGGAGTCACCACAGGCTACAGCATCTACCCGGCGCCTTTGAGTCAGGATCAGGTCAGGAAAGTCAAGGCGGCTGTAGAAGCAAAAGGCATCTATACGCGTCAGTGCGATGATAAGAAACAAGCAGCCGAGGCGCAGGCCTGGGTGAAGAGCGGTGTATGGAAAGGGGATTTCACCAAGGCGTTGCCGGATGCATCGGTCAACGCGGTTGATTTCCAGGAGCAGTACACCAAGAACAGGAAGCAGTGGGACAGGATGTTCGAGTGGTTGCAGAAGACTGACCTGCAGACAATCCCTGCGGGACGTCATGCCATCGATGGAAGCGGTCTGACGGCAAGTGTTGAGGACAGCCGCAACAATCCGCTGTATAAGTGCGGCACCGAGAGCCACCGTACGCATATCGACTTCCAGTGGGTGGTTAAAGGTACGGAACGGTTCGGGATCATCGACCATGTCACCAGCACACCGAACTGCGAGTACAAGCCTGACGTGATCCACTACGACTACGACAAGTCGAAAGCGCGTTTCTATGACTCCAAGCCGGACAGGTTCTTTCTGTTCTTCCCTGATGACTGGCATATCGCCAAGATCAACAACGACGGTGATGACCAGAACATCCGAGTCATCGTGGTCAAACTGGATTATGTAGAGTAAGCAGAGGTACACAGTCTAATCCGTTGTAATTGCGGTAAATATTACATGGCCGTTCAAGTTGCACCACATGCGCTTGAACGGCTTCCTTTTTACGGGGAGTCAGACCAGAATCAGACCCGGATAGGCTATATTAAAGAATTTTATGATTTGTTTGTGAAAATATGGAATAAATTTTGTAACTTTACCGACAATATTAAGGGGTAATAATCGTTGATACATTCATTATCATGTGAAGTCTCGGGTGCGCGGCTTCACACAGAGTCTGTATCACTAAAAAATCATTGGTTTGCTATGCTGAGTGAAAAGGGGAATGGCGGCTCCGTCTCCGATAAGGAGAAAGGCGTCCGTAATGAAGATATAAAGGCAAAGTATGATAAAGTCATAGCCGAGCGAGCCGAAAGCGTGTTCAAGATTATGGAGGCGCGTGTGTCGGACGGCGACATGAAGCGTATCCACGCGGCATTCGAGTTTGCCCGCGAGGCGCATGCGTCGCAGCTGCGCAAGAGCGGGGAACCCTACATACTGCATCCCATCGCCGTGGCCGACATCGCCGCTCGCGAGCTGCATCTCGGAGCCAATCCTGTGATTGCCTGCTTCCTGCACGATGTGGTGGAGGATACGAACCATAAAATAGAGGAGATCCGCGACTGTTTCGGCGATGACGTGGCGTTCTTGGTGCAGGTCGTAACCAAGAAATCAAACGACACCTATGAACTGTCCAAGCAACTGGACAACTACCGCCAGCTGCTGGACTCCATGCAGTACGACATCCGCGCCATACTGGTGAAACTTGCCGACCGCCTGCACAACATGCGCACGCTGGCGTCCATGAAGCCGGAGAAGCAGATGAAGATAGCCGGCGAGACGGACTATTTCTATGCGCCGCTGGCCAACCGTCTCGGACTTTACAACATCAAGACCGAACTGGAGAACCTGTCGTTCCGCTATCGTTGCCCTCACGAATACGAGAGCCTGTCGCAGCAGATCGCCAACCATGTGGCCGCCAACAAGGAGAACCTGGAGACTTTCCGACGGCAGATTGCCGAGACTCTGGCGCAGGCCGGCATCAAATGCCGCGTGGTGGTGGATTTCCGCCGCCCGTTCAGCCTGTGGCGCAAGATGCACAAGTACGGCGATGACTTCAACCATCTGAAGTACCGACACTTCGTAGACGTTATCTTCGATGAGAAGGTCACCGAGCTGACCGAGAAACAGATGGCGATGCAGATCTACTGCATCCTGACGGACCGCTTCAAGGAGAAGCACTGCAGCATGAGCAACTACATCGACGCACCGAAGGAGAACGGCTACCAGAGCATACACACCAAGCTGCTGCCGGACTTCGGACGCTGGCAGGAGGTGCATATCAGCAGCGAGGCCATGAACCGCCAGTCGCAGCTGGGATGCATAGCGGAGCGCAACGAGGAGAACATCCAGCGCTGGATCGAGAAGTTCCGCGAGGTGCTGCGCGACACCATCGGCAATTCCGAGAGCAACGAGCGGTACATGGAGGATATCATCACCAACTTCTACAACGACGACATCCAGGTGTTCACACCTACCGGCGAGAAGGTGATCCTGCCGCAGAACTCCACTGTCATCGATTTCGCATACGAGGTCAGCGACCAGCTTGGCGACCACGCCAGGTACGCGCGCATCAACAGCCGCCTGGATCCAGTCAACACCACCCTGCGCCGCGGCGATGTGGTGACGGTGTTCACCGACAAGGACGCCCATCCGGCCCCGGACTGGGAGAAGTTCGCGCACACCTACAAGGCCAAGACCGCCATCCGTCGCTACCGTTCCATGCTGCCGCGTCCGGAGTTCCGGCGTTGTCCCAAATGCAATCCCATACCCGGCGAGGAGGTGATCGGAATCCGCGACCACTGCAACCGCGATATCGTCACCGTACACAAGCGCGACTGTTTCGAGGGGATTACCTTGGCTTCGTCCTACGGCGACGATGTGGTATCCGTCAACTTCAAGCCGACTGACGAACTGTTCCCCGTCACGCTGCGTGTGCGGGCGGTTGACCGTCATCATCTGCTGATCGACCTGGCTGACTGCATCACCAACACGCTGAACCTCTCCATGGAGTCGTTCAATACCAAGACGGAGCGTAACATCGTGGTGTGTATCATCAAGTTCGGCGTGCATTCCTACGACGAGATCCGCACCATCATGGGGCAGTTCCAGGCCATTAGCGGCGTCGACGAGGTGAAACGTCTTGAAGACGACAGTCAATAATAGCCGAAACATATCGTTATAGAAGTTGTTAATCAGGTAGCCGTCCCTTCCCTCCGGGGGCTTCCGACGACTTCAATATAGACCGATATGAAGATCATAATCGCGGGCGACGGCGACACCGGCTGTCATTTGGCCCGTCAGTTGTGTGCAGAGAACCAGGATGTAGTGCTCATAGGCGAGGACCGGAAACGCCTGGAGGAACTCGACTCACGCAACAACATCATGGTGCAGGAAGGGTCTGGGGTCATGCCTTCAAGCCTTAAGGCCGCCGGTGTGGCAGGCTGCGACCTATTTATCGGCGTAACCCCATGGGGCAACGAGAACATAGTCTCCTCGCAGCTGGCCAAGGCACTCGGCGCCAAGCGCACGGTGGCGCGTATCGACAACGGCGAGCTGATCAGCGACAGCATGCGCGATCTGCTGCGCGGCACGGGAATAGACATCGCGGTATATCCCGAATATCTTGTGGCGAGCGAGATCCGGACGTTGCTCCGTCACAACTGGGTCAAGCAATGGTTCGAACTGCACGACGGAGCCCTGGTGATTGTCGGGGTCAAGGTCAAGGCGGACTCCGAACTCGCCGGCCGACATCTATATGAATTGCTGAAATCGGAGCATCCTCTGCATGTCGCCGCGATCAGGCGCAAGGGCAGCACAATCATTCCGAGGGGCGACAGTCAGATCAGGCCCAACGACATACTCTACCTGTCGATGCTGCCGGAAGTGGCCGATAGAGTGGCCGGCATGTGCGGGCATAAGCCTCGGAAGGTCCAGAAGATCATGATTTCCGGCGCGGGCAAGCTTACGAGGCAGATAGCGCAGGCTCTGGCCGGATCGGGCTACCATATCACGGTGATTGATTCCGACAGCGCCCGATGCCATAAACTGTCCATGCGGTTCCCGTCGCTGACGGTGGTGAATTCCGACCAGCGCGATTACGAGGTGCTGTGCGACGAGGGACTGGAGTCCTGCGATGTGTTCATCGCCGCCAATGGTTCCTCGGAAATGAATATCGTAGGCTCCATGCTGGCCAAGGACGCCGGAGTGCCGTGGACCATAGCGGAGATCGAGGACATACAGTATTTCACCGAGGCCGAGAACCTGAGCATCGATGTCGTGGTGAACAAGAAACTGCTGACGTCTAGCACTATCCTCCAGATGCTGCTGGATTCCAAGAACCTTGAGACGTCGCGTTGCCTGTCGCTGGAGGATGCCGATGTATCGGAGATTGTGGCCGCTTCCGGCGCGCGTATCACGCGGGGTGCCGTCAAGGACCTGAAGCTGCCCGACGGCATGACGCTTGCCGGACTTGTAAGGAACGGAGAGGGGATGCTGGTATCGGGCGATACATGTATTCAGGGCGGCGACCATGTAGTGGTGTTCAGCCTGTCTGGGTCGCTCAACAAATATGAGAAACTGTTCAGATGAGCCGTACGTCAAGGATACATATAGATTATAGGACCGTAAGCAACGTCACCGGTAGCCTGCTGTTCGTGGAGTCAGTGATGCTGCTGCTTCCTCTGTTGGTGTCTTTGATTTACGGTGAAGGAGAGTGGTGGATATTCCTGTCGGCTGCGGTATTGTCGTTGGCAGTCGGTATATTGTTCATCCATTTGGGCGGAGGAAGGCATTACAAGATTCGTCTGAACCGTCGGGAGGGTTATCTGCTGACCACGTTCATATGGATAGCCTACTCGTTGATAGGTATGGTGCCGTTTTTGTTCATGCGTCAGCCCATCGGCGTGACGGATGCCTTTTTCGAGACGATGTCGGGTTTCACCACAACCGGAGCCACCGTATTTCGGGATGTGGAGTCGTTGAGCCACGGCATCCTGTTCTGGCGCGCGTTGATTCAGTGGGTGGGCGGACTCGGTATCGTGATATTCATGCTTGTGGTGCTGCCGGCGTTGAACCAGTCGGGCAGTCTGTCGCTGTTCAACGCCGAAGTGACAGGCATAACGCACGACAAACTGCATCCTCGCGTGGGCCATACGGCCCGGTCGCTGCTTTATGTGTATGTGCTGTTGACTGCCGTGCTGATCGTGTTGCTGTGGGGCGGCCCGATGGACCTGTTCGATGCTGTGTGCCAGGCTTTCGCCACGATGTCCACCGGTGGGTTCTCGACGCGTAACGCAAGTATCGCGGCCTGGAATTCGGATTATGTCGGGTGGGTTGTCACTGTGTTCATGCTGATTGGGGGCGTGAATTTCATGTTGCTTTATGGATTGCTTCGAGGCAACTGGCGTGCGTTGGTACGCAATGATGTCTTCAAGGCGTACAGCCTGATTGTCATTGTGTCATGGGGACTGTTCGCCCTGGCCCGCTGGATCAACGGCAATGACGGAGGTTTAGGAAGCAATCTGCTGGAGCCTCTGTTCCAGGTGGCCACGACAATCACTACAACTGGATTCTCGTTCGGTAACTATGAGGCATGGGGACAGTTTGCATTGTCCGTGATATTGATATTGATGGTGATGGGGGCGTGTGCCGGTTCCACCACGGGAGCGGTCAAGATCGACCGTTTCGTGGCGATGTGGAAGAACATGCGCCGGAGTCTTGAACTGGTGCTTTATCCTCAGCATACTATTACAGTCGAGATCAACGGCCATGCGCTGGAGGAGCGGCAGGTGTCAAGGATCGCTTCATTCCTCGCCCTGTACCTTGTCTTGATGCTGTCGGGCGCGATGTTGATGAGCGGATATGGCTATACGTTTACCGACAGTCTGTTTGCCTCTGCATCATGTATCGGCAACAACGGACTCGGCTATGGGGCGACCGGTGCGGGCGGCGGTTTCGGAACCCTCCCTGTGGCTGTCAAATGGTTCTATTCGCTGCTGATGCTTGTGGGGCGTCTGGAGGTTTTCACCGTCGTCGTGATCTTCAGCCGCAGATTCTGGCGCCGTTAACCGACTTTACAAAATATGCATGTGTCCGATTTCGGACAACAATGAATCTGTCTTGTTTCTTGTAAGTCGCAGTGGATGTGATGCTTGTGTTTTTTTGATATGGTATGCTTCTGTTGGCTATATTTACGTCCAGATAACATAACTCCATATTGATTATTTGGACTATATACTGACCTGACATGCATATGAAAAAGTTGCTTACTCTCCTGATGGGTATTTTTATTATGGCCCCAGTCTCGATCCTGGCGCAGAATGACAAGATGTCATTGTCCGGCGATGTCTTCGACTTGTACACTATCAACCCATTGAAGGGTACTGTCACCGATGTATTGGAAGCCGGGGACAGCACGGTTATCAGTTCCAGGAAATCTGTTTCGAACTTTAATGGGGTGGAAGTGGACGATATCGGTTTTTATGCATCGATCCCGAGAACCAATAAAAAATATATCCTGCGGTTAAGGCATGACGGATACAATCCGGAATATATAGACATCGATGCTTCCAGATTCGGCAAGCGTCAGAAGTCGGTACGTCTTGAACCTGTCTATATGGAGCGCAAGGCAAAGATGCTTGACAGCGTGAATGTCGTGGCATCCAAGGTGAAGTTTTACCATAGGGGCGACGCGTTGGTCTACAATGCCGACGCATTCGTGCTGCCCGAGGGTTCGATGCTTGACGCCCTGATCGAACAGCTTCCCGGCGTGACTCTCAACGGTGACGGTGTGATTACGGTCAACGGCAAGAGGGTGGACTACCTCCTGCTGGACGGCAAGGAGTTTTTCAGTCGGGACAAACGTCTAATGCTGAAGAATATCGCATCCTATACCATCAAGACCATAGACGTCTACAACACGCTGGACAGGCAGTATTCCTCCGGTCGTCAGGGTGATGAGAAACTGATGATGGACGTGAAGTTGAAGAAAGAATACCAGAAAGGGTATCTGCTGAACGCCGAGGCTGGATACGGAACGTCGGGACGCTATATGGGACGGTTGTTCGGCGCCATGTTCACCAAGAACCTGCGTTTGGGACTGATTGGAAACGCCAACAATCTGAACGATGAGAGGCGTCCCAGTGAGAAAGGAGGATGGACTCCCGGGGACTTATCCTCGGGTAAGAAGGAAAGCTCCTTAGGTGGTCTGACATACAGTTACGTCGCTGATGAGAACAGATTCAATGTAAGCGGCGATGTGACGGTAGGGTATTCGGATTCCCAAGACATGACCTCTTCCCATATCACCAATTTCCTGCCGGGCGGTGACGAATATGGATTCAGATTCAACAGGTCAAGGCTCAAGAATTTGAATATCAACACATCGCATGGATTCTATATGGAGCGGAAGGTCTGGGATCTCAGGCTGTACGCAGAGTACAGTTACTCTCATGACAGGAAGGCGACGAGCCTGAAGGAGGCGTTTTTCAATCATGATGTGCAGGGACTGGATGATGATGCCGTTGGGGGTCTGTATGGTGTCGGAACGGGAGTCAAACCGGAATGGATTGTAAACCGGACCATTTCCGACCAGAATGGTACCGGACATAATTCAAAAGGACGATTCTTCGTGGATTCAAAATATAGATTTGAAAAGTATAATAATGATTTGAGGCTGCATGCCGAAGGCAATTTCCAGACGAGTCATAACGACCGGACCGAGAGTTATATGCTTAACCTTGGTTCTGACCCCGCTCCGGCAAGGAACTTCATCCGCAAATTCCATGAGCATCCCGACCATTCCTACAATGCCAAGGCTTCGGTCGAATGGTATATGCCGCTGTTTGTCGGCTTGAGCTGGACAGAGAACTATGAGTATGAATACAAGGCCGTCACAGCAACGAATCAGATATTCCTGACTGAACAGACCGGGTCTATGTCCGACTACTCGAATGTCTCGATGCGCGAGAACAGCCCCGTCCTGGATCCGAATAGTTTCCACAGCCATCAGCGTGACAATGTTCAGCGGATCAACACCTCCTTGACTTATGATTTCGGGAGCGGCAAATACCTGGAAGTCGTCGTGCCGGTTAACATAGCGGACAGAAAACTTGATTATCAGCGTGAACGGGTAGATACGGTGATATCGCATACTTCCATATTTCCTGAGGTCGAGGTGCGGTTCAATGATTTTGACTGGACCAGGCAGGTCTATTGGGAGGCATCCTACAATATGAAGTCATCGTTGCCCGGAATGACCAACTTCGTTGACATGACGGATACGACCGATCCCTTGAATATCTACAAGGGCAACAGTGGACTCCGGCGAACGGTACGGCACAAATGGAATCTGCAATTCCGCACGATGAAGAGTAAAAGAAAGTTTGAACTTTATATGTGGTACGAGACTGTCGTAAATGCATTGGTGCGGGGATTCGAGTATGACAAGGCCACGGGTGTGCGCACGTACCGCCCAATGAACATCAGCGGTGACAATTGCTGGTACGCCAGCTGGTACATCACACAGCCATTCGGCAAAAAAGACCGGTTCACTATCAACAACAATCTTAAGTACACTCGGCAGACCAACCATGACTATGTGTCGGAGGATGGCGAGAATATGCAGAGGAGCAGGGTCAGGAACCTGCGTTTCGCTGACAAACTCGATATCTCCTACCAGAACAACGGCAACAAGGTTACGGTATTCGGAAACGGCGCGATCAACCGTTACACAGGCTCGCTGGAGTCATTCCGTTCTTTCAATGTCTGGGATATAAGTTACGGTGTCTCCGGTACGGTTAAACTGCCGTATAATTTCGGACTCACGACTGATTTCACGGTCTATATGCGTAGGGGCTACAACGATTCCGCGCTCAACACAGACAATTATGTCTGGAACGCCCGTCTCAGTTACTCGGAGCCTCGCGCCCGGCTTCTGTTCATGGTCGACGCATGGGATATCCTCCACAACATAAAGAATGTATCCTGCCACGTCAACACGCAGGGCAGGACGGAGACCTATTCCACCGTATTGCCCCGCTATGTTCTGTTCCACATCCAGTGGAACTTCAGCAAGCAACCGAAAAAGAAATAAGCCGGGCGTCTTCAGGAACTGAAATATAATATTTCGGCGGTTTGGATTGTTAGAATAAAAGATAGGTCGTTTTGACATTGCGTCAGGACGGCCTAAGGCACAGACTGCGGCTTGAACAGGCCGTAACCTAAATACAGACTGCATTATGAAGACAGCGTTGATAACCGGTATAACAGGTCAGGATGGTTCTTACCTGGCCGAGTTCCTGCTTGAGAAGGGATACGACGTGCATGGCACCATCCGTCGCTCGTCGGTGGATTTCCGCGAGCGTATCGCCCACCTGGAGGGACATAAGAATTTCCATCTGCATTACACCGACATGACGGATTCCATGTCGATAATCCAAGTCCTTGGGAAGGTACGTCCCGACGAGGTTTACAACCTGGCGGCCCAGAGCCATGTGCAGGTATCGTTCGACTCGCCTGAATATACAGCCAATGTCGATGCTGTCGGCGTGCTGCGCCTGTTGGAGGGCATCCGGCAGTGTGGACTTACCGATACATGCCGCTTCTACCAGGCTTCCACCTCGGAACTGTACGGCAAGGTGGAGGAAGTTCCGCAGAACGAGAAGACGCCGTTCCATCCTTACAGTCCGTATGCCGTGGCCAAGCTGTACGGTTTCTGGATTGTCAAGGAATACCGCGAGGCTTACGGAATGTATGCCTGCTCGGGAATCCTGTTCAACCATGAGTCGGAGCGGCGAGGGGAGACCTTCGTGACGCGCAAGATCACGCTTGCCGCCGCCCGCATTGCGCAGGGGAAGCAGGAGAGACTCTATCTTGGCAACCTGTCGAGCCTGCGCGACTGGGGTTATGCGCGCGACTATGTGGAGTGCATGTGGCTGATCCTGCAGCAACCGGAGCCTGACGACTATGTCATCGCCACCGGCGAGCAGCATACCGTGCGCGAGTTCTGCGAGCTGGCGTTCCGCCGCGTGGGCATAGAGTTGCGATTCGAAGGAGAGGGCGCGGACGAGAAGGGAATAGACGCCAAGACTGGCAAGGTGTTGGTAGAGGTGTCACCTGACTTCTACCGTCCCACCGACGTGGTGAATCTGTTGGGAGATCCCACCAAGGCCAAGACAAAGCTTGGCTGGAATCCGAGTAAGACCACTTTCGAGCAGCTTGTGAACCTGATGGTGGATTCCGACATGGCCAAGGTGGCAATGGAGCGCGCCGGAGAGCAGGTCCGCACAAACCTTGCCGAATACCTGGAGAAGGGAATCGTGAAATAACAGTATAGTATTTGTCTGTTAAACAGATAGATTATAGGAAAAGCATATATGTATTGTTCTCCGTAAATGAGAACATAAGAACATAAGTTTTCATAAGGTACGGTATTGAGTAATTAACAGACACGGTATTTTACATAAAACAACATGGAGCTCACGCTCGGCATAAGCCATCCGGATGGTCTTATGTCGAGCGTGAGCTCCATGTTACACTTATGTTAGGACTTCCGGATGGATAACAATTGCAACTTATGAAAACTTATGTTGCTTATGTTCTGAAAGCGCAAATAATATCTTGTGATGAAAATTCATATATTAGTTACATGTCCGTATTCGGACAAAAATCGGAAGAGATATTGGAGTGTCGGCAGGAGCCGACGCTCTTTTTTATGCTTGATAATCTGAAAGAAAGAAGCGGATTGCGAGTTGTCGGTTGATTTTATTTGCAAATCTGTTGGTGCGTGTCATAAATTTGCCTGCGAAGTCAAATACTTCACAGCAGCAATCATGGAAGGTGTCCGGAGGGTGATGCGGAACCGGTTTTGCATCACCCGCAAGGACTGGATTAACAGGATTAAAACTCAAAAGACAATGCGCATCAGATTGATTTCAGCAGTAATTGCACTCATGTTCGGAGTCTTCGGGGCCTCGGCTATCGATTATTTCGGCGTTGCCGGAACAGTTAAGGACAAAGTGACAGGCGCCGGCTTGAAGGAGGGGCATTACCGGATCCTCAATTTCGGCGACAGTACTCTGGTCAAGGAGGGGAACGCCTTTCAGAAATGGATGACCGGAAGCTCCGACAACTATACCGTCACCATCGAGCCTGAGTTAGCGGTAAGGGGTCTGGACAGGTCGAAGAAGTATATCCTGGAACTGACTCATGACAAATACGAGCCGATGTTCGTCGACATCGATCCATCGACAATGAAGAAGAAGGCCGAGTATATAGATCTCGGCGACCTGCGCATGAGCAAAGCCAAGATGCTAAAGGAGTTTACCGTCACGGCCACCAAGGTGAAGTTCTACAACAAGGGAGATACGATTGTATACAATGCCGATGCGTTCGTGCTGGCCGAAGGGAGTATGCTCGACGCCCTGATTGCCCAGCTTCCGGGCGCGGAACTGAAGGATAACGGACAGATCTTCGTGAACGGACGATTCGTAGAGAATCTGCTGCTGAACGGCAAGGACTTCTTCAAAGGCAACAACAAGGTGATGCTCGAGAACCTCGGAGCCTATACCGTAAAGGATATCGCGGTGTACGACGGCCAGGACGAGATGGACCGCATCATGGGCAAGGAATACGGAAAGAAGAAGCTCACGATGGATGTTCGCCTGAAGCGCGAGTATATGCGCGGGTTCATGCTGAACGCCGAAGCCGGTTACGGCACGAACAACCGTTACCTGGGGCAATTGTTCGGAATGGTCTACACCGACATGACGCGATTCTCCTTCTTCGGCAACGCCAACAACTTGAGCAACACTTGGAATCCAAGTCAGTACGGCTCCGGATACCAGATGAAGGAACCGGAGTCAGGGGAGGTGAAGATATACTCCGGAGGTCTGGACTACAACACGCAGGTGGCGAACACGCCCCTGTCCTTCAACGGCAACGCCGAGGCCAACTATCAGGTGAGAGATGACGTGAAATCCGTCTATACCACCAACTTCCTGCCCGGTGGCGACACATACGGATACACATTCTCCAACGGGCGTCTGAAGAATCTGACCCTGAAGACCTCGCACACCATGAAGGTGCAGGAGGATAAATGGAACCTACTGGTAACTCCGAAGTTCGAATATGCGCGCAATGACAATAACACCTCGGTGGCGCAGGCTGCGTTCACCCGCGAGTGGGACGACGTGGACCGTGACTTCATCGACGGGATATTCAACAACTCCACGGGAGGCGTTCTGGAATCGCTCATCAATCGCAATCTGAACGACCGTAGTAATAACGGCCACTCAATGATGGCCAACATCTGGTCCAACGGAAAATTCAAGCTTCCCAACGAGACTGACGCCTTGACCTATCTGGCCTCATATACCTACAACCGCAAGCACTTCAGCGACCGAGAGCGTTATCTGCTGAATTTCGGCACGGACCAGTCTGCGACTCAGTTTGCCGACCGCCACTATGCCAATCATCCCGATTACAACTGGCGTGCCAAGGGGTCGTTCGGATATATCTGGAATGTGTCGCGAGGCGTATATCTGGATATGTACTACACTTATCAACGCTACCACAGCCGCTCGGTATCTGACCTGTTCCGGGCCGAGAACTACAACGAGGCCACGCAGGGAGGACTGACGGCAGGCCTTCCCTCGGCAACGGAGCACTACATGACCCTTGATCCCGACAACAGTTACGACAGCCGCTACCGAGAGGAGAGCCACCAGTTCAATCTGGACCTGAACTGGGAGATACCGAACGCCGGACTCAACATATGGCTTCAGGTGCCGTTGCGGCTGCGCCGGCAGTGGCTGGGATACACCCGTGGCGAGGTCAATGCAAACCTGCATCGAGACAAGTTCTTCTTAGGCGACCTGAAGGGAAGCATCAACCTGAGCCGGAAGTGGCTTGGTTGGCTGTACATCGGACTGGATCGAAGTGTGGTTTCGCCCGATATGGTGGATATGGTGGATTTCACCAACCGTCTGGACCCGTTGAATATTAAGAAAGGCAACAATGCGTTGAAGGATATGGCTACGGACGCCATCCGCATATACCTGGACAAGACGCTGAGCCAGGAAAAGCAGATGAAGCATGGCTATGGACTTGAGTTCACATTTACCGAGAACGCTCTGGCATACGGTTATACCTACGACAAGACCACCGGAGTGAAGACAGGAAGCATGTACAACGTTTCCGGCAACTGGAACATGCGTGCATTCCAGGAATTCGGATTGCAGTTCGGCCCGCGCAACCGCTTTGAGTTCTCCCAGAGAACGCAGTATAATCATGTTCGCAGCGCCGACCTGATCGGTACGGACCAGGGTGGACTGATGAAGAACATTGTCAACCGCAACGCGATATCGGAAGATGTGATGCTTGGATACACATTTGGCAAGAACCGCATCACCGCCAACTTCCGTGGCGGCTGGAACCGGTATACCAGCGGTCAGGAAGGATTCCGTCCGTTCAACGCGTGGGACCTGAAATACGGAGTGTCCGGGAATTTCACCCTTCCCGCCAACTTCGCCATACAGACAACGTTCAACGTATTCTCGCGCCGTGGTTATTCCGATCCTTCGCTCAACAAGGACAATTTCGTATGGAACGCCCGCGTCAGTTACTCGCTGCTGAAAGGCCAGTTGCTCCTGATGGTGGACGGTTACGATATGCTCCACAACCTGAGCAACGTGTTCTACACCGTTAACGCGCAGGCACGCACCGAGACTTACGCCAACACGCTGCCGCGTTACTTCATGTTCCACATCCAGTGGAAGTTCCACAAACTCCCGAAGAACAAGGAGAAGAAATAAGACCTTGTCACATATGAAGCAGCAGCGTGACACCCCGGTGTCGCGCTGCTTTCGATTGTGAATGGTAATTATATGTTGCTTAGAATTTTAATTCCACACCTCCCATGATGGTGAATCCGGGCATCGGGCAGCCGTGGATTATCTCGTAATGACGGTTGGCGATGTTGTCGAGTTTCACGAAGAAGGTTGCGTCGGCCTTCCAGTGCAGGTCGTAGGCCGCCTTGAAGTTGACAAGCGAGTAATTGGAATGGTTTGGCCCTCCGGTGTAGAGGCCTCCCACTGTGTTGGACTCCAAGGTGAATGTGAAGTCGCGGGGAGAGTATTCCAGTTCGGCGTTCAGTTTGTTGAGCGGCGCGGCGATGATGTCGGCGTCGGTGTGCAGGTAACTGTAGTTGGCGGCGATTCGCCAGTCTCCGTTGATTCGCCATGCGGCGTCGATCTCGAAACCCTTGTTGATGAATCGGCCCACGTTCTCGTTGTGGGGACGTCCGTCAACGCGCACCGTCTGGATCATGTCCTTGCCGTCGATGAAGAACAGACTTACGCCGAAGTTCAGTCTGCCGTCTAATAACGTCTGGCGGAACTCCACGTCGTAGTTCCACAGTTTCTCCGGCTTCAGGTCGGGGTTGGCGGCGGCGTACATGTACAGTTCACGCAGGTTAGGCGCACGGAAGCCCTTGCTCCAGTTGAACTTCAGCTGGCCGCCGGGGTAAGGCTTAAGCACGAATCCGGCCTGCGGGACCCATTCGTTGCCGTACTGCGAGCCATGCTGCAGACGGATTCCGGCGTTGATGTTAAGCAGGTCGTTACAGAATCCCTGCTGCGCCATGACGTATCCGGCCACCTCGTTCTCCGATTCCTTGAAGTCGTTGCCGCGATGGCCGGAGCCGTCCTTGAAGGTGTTCCAGGTCTTGCCGCCCCAGTGCAGGAAGTCAAGGCCGAGGGATATATAACCCGCCTGCCAGAAGTTCAGCGTCTGGAACAGCGTGAAGCCGGTGTTGATGTCCAGCGAGTTGAACAGATAGTCGCGGGGATTGCCGCCGGGCGCGTAACCGTCGTCCACCTTGTGGCGTCCCCAGTTGATGAAGGCCTGCACGCCTCCCTGCACATGGTCGTAGCGGTCCTGGACGTAGACGGAGCCGGTGCCGCGCTGCATGTAGGTCCACATGCTAAGCAGCGGTGACTGCAGGGTTCCGGGATTGTTGGCCTTGGTCTGCGTCATGTCTACCATCGTGCCGATCTGCCAGTTGTCGGTCGGAGCATACTGGAACTGCATCATCTGGTTTGCCAGCCAGAACTCGCTGTTCCTGCGGTTGCCGTTGCTGCGGTTTATTGTTCCGGCCAACGTGCCGCTGAACTTGCCGTGCCTGAAGCCTGTGGCCAGGGCGAACTTCTGTGTGGTGAATGAGCCGAGCATGGCGCGTGCGCGACCGTACCAGCCGTCGGTCTTCTCGCGTTTTGTGATGATGTTGACCGAGCCGCCCATGGCGCTCGACCCGTAGAGGAGCGAGGAGGGACCCTTCACCACCTCGACGCGCTCCACGCCATTGGCCACATACGTGTCGGGAAGGGCATGGCCGAATACTCCGGCCCACTGCGGCATGCCGTCAATCATGAACAGCACCTTGTTGCCCTGGCCCACGCCCCGGATGTTGAAGTCGCCTGCCGAGCCTCCGGACACTCCGTATCCGGCGTAGCCGCGCTCGCTGACGAACACTCCCGGAACCTGGTTGACCAGAATCGGCAGCAGCGAGGTCTCGGTGGATTTGGATATCTCGGCCTCCGTCACTATATTGACGTCCAGCGGAAGCAGTTCCACGCGGGTCTTGAAAGGCGCGATTGTGACAAGGTCGGGTAATTGTACGGTATCGGGCGCGTTTTCGGCGGCTGCCGACGTCGCCATGGCCGCGGCCATCAATATGGGTAGTCCTGATATCATCGATGGGTTGTATTGTTGTAAAATATACTCCTTAAACTGAAACCTGGGGGCTGTGTGTATATACAAATCTTGGTTTTTGTTACCAAAAATACGGAATATGGATTATTCGCGGAGGCGGGAGTCGATTATGATGGTCACTGGTCCGTCGTTCAGGAGTTCCACCTGCATGTCTGCGCCGAAGACGCCTGTCGGCACAGGGCGACCCAGACGTTGCCGGACCATGTCGGTGTATGCCTCGTAGAGTTGAGTCGCGAGTTCATGTTCGGCGGCGCGGATGTAACTGGGACGGTTGCCCTTCCTGGTAGAAGCCGTGAGGGTGAACTGGCTGATGGAAAGCACCTCGCCGCCTATGTCAATGACCGAGCGGTTCATCACGCCGTTCTCGTCGTTGAAGATTCGCAACGCCACGGTCTTGTCTGCAAGCCATCGCGCGTCATCGATCGTGTCGCCGTTCTCCACACCGACCAGTACCAACAGCCCCTGTCCTATACTTCCATGAACCTCTCCCTCAATGCTGACGGATCCATGCCGCACCCTTTGTATCACTATTCTCATAATTTATCTTTTTCCCGCAAAATTACATAACTTATACGCTATTTCCAAAAATCAAAGATTGTAGGGACATCCCTTTGGGATGTTTGGTTGATAACCAGAATGTTAATCAAACGTGCCGAAGGCACGTCCCTACAATGAAATGGAAACGCAATGTCTTTAAATGATTAAACTTTTCTGGGGTGGTGGAATCTTAAAAGTGTAAGTTTTGATTCCATAAACAATGATTAAGATCATATCAACCACCCTATTGCTGCTTTCGGCCGTGTGCGCTTTTGGTGCGGAACCGAACGATACCACGGTGCGTCAGAATGAAAAGACGGAACTGCAGAATGACTCCATCCGGCGGGCGCAGGCGCAGGTGGACTCGCTGCTGAGCCATGAGTCCATCGACTTGGGCGATTTCGTAGTCAAGGCCACCAAGGCGGCCGTGGTAACCAAGCAGGACACCATCGAGTTCAACGCAGGCTCATACAAGGTCACACCCAACGCCACGGTGGAGGACCTGCTGAAGAAACTTCCCGGCGTCGAGGTGGGCTCCGACGGTAAAATCACCTCCAACGGCAAAACCATCACCAAGGTGCTGGTGGATGGCAAGGAATTCTTCGGCGAAGATACCCAGATGGCCACGAAGAACCTTCCGTCGGACCTGGTGGACAAGGTCCAGGTAGTGGACAAGAAGAGCGACTTCGCTCGCCTCACAGGCGTGGATGACGGCGAGGACGAGACAGTGATCAACCTGACGGTAAAGAAGAACATGAAGAACGGCTGGTTCGGCAACTTCGAGGCAGGTTACGGCACCGACAACCGTTACGCCGGCAGTTTCAACGTCTCCACATTCACCGACAACAACCAGATATCGCTGGTGGGGGGTGCCAACAATGTCAACGAGCAAGGTTTCATGGACCGTGGCCGTGGCAATTTCAACAGCTTCGGCGGATCCGGAGGCATCAACAGCTCGCAGCGTATAGGTCTCAACTTCAACGTCGGCAAGACCGAGAGATTCCGCGTGGGCGGCAATGTGTATTACTCGCATTCCGACCGTAAGGCCATATCGAATACGGATACACAGTATCTGTTCCCGGATTCAGTCAGCACTCAATCGGCGGGAAACTCCTCGCGCGACCGAGGGCATAACGTCTACGGAGGTTTCCGTATGGAGTGGAAGATCACTGAGAACAATACAGTGGACTTCCGGCCGGACTTCTCCATAAACTTCCGCAACGCCGAGATGAACGACACGTCATTGCTCCGTGCCGGGGACGTGCTCAGGACATTGGTGAACCGCAACGACAACAGCAGGTTCAACGACGGCACCAGCTGGAACGTCGGCGGAGACCTGATCTACAACCACAAGGTGGCCAGCCATCCCGGACGTTCGTTCAGTGTCCGCGCCAGATACAGTTTCTCCAACACCAGACAGTACACCACTTCATGGAACGACATCCTCTACTATCTGCAGCAGGATGATTCCGAGACCCTATATCAATACATAGACGGTCGTCAGTGGAACAACACCGTGAACGGCACGCTTACGTGGACCGAGCCGCTTGGCGAACTGAAGCGGGGCAACTTCCTGCAGGTCAGCTATCGTTTTCAGGGACGCTTCAACAATTCCGACAAAGGCACCTACGACCTGCCGCTGCCTGTGAACCCGGACGGATTCATCCCCTCCGGCCTGGACGGGATACCCGCCGACGGCGATTTCAACACCGACCTTTCCAACAACTTCCGTAACGCATTGCTGACGCATGAACTTAAGGTCGGCTACAAGAAGGTTACAAATAAAATGAACCTTGAGGCCGGTATGGTCTTCTCGCCCTCAAGCAGCAGGAGTACCGACCTGATCAATTCGGCAAGAAACATACCGACACGCTGGGTGTGGAACGTGGCTCCATATTTCCGGTTGCGTTACCGGTTCTCCAAGACCGAGTCGCTGCATGTACGCTACAACGCCCGCACATCGCAGGCCTCGATGTCGCAGCTGCAGCCTGTCAAGGACGTATCGAATCCGCTGAACATAGTGATCGGTAATCCGGACCTTAAGCCAACGTTCACGCAGTCCGTCAACTTCCAATACAACCGATATGACAGCGAGCGCCAGCAGGCCCTGATGGCGATGCTGAACGCCGATTACTCCACCAACGTGATTGTGTCCCGGACGGTGACCGATCCGACTACCGGCGGCCGTACCACAACATATGCCAACGCCAACGGCAACATGAACCTGTTCGGAATGGCGATGGTCAACCAGCCGTTCCGCAACCGCCATTGGAGGTTCCAGGCGCATCTTGGTGTCCGGTACTCCTCGCACGCCGGCTACATCAACGGCGACTTCAACCGTACGGGCAACCTGAACCTGACGCCACGCGCCGGAATCACGTTCCAATGCGACGTGTTCCAGATGTCGGTCAATCCTACCTACTCATTCGGCATGACCACCAACACATTGAAGGACCAGAGGAACCGTTACACGAATACTTATGGATTCTTCACCGACGCCACTCTCACGTTGCCGTTCGGACTGAATGTCGGCACCGACCTGAGCTTTGACCGTTCCACCGGTTACTCGGCGGGTTTCGACAACGACTCCTGGCTGTGGAACGCAAGCGTCTCGTACAGCACCCTGCGGGACAAGAGCCTTGCGTTCACGGTCCGTGCCTACGACCTGCTGCAGATGAAGAAGAACGTGAGCCGCAGCATCAGCGCCAACCAGATTGTTGACAGCCGCTACAACGACCTGACGCGCTATGTGATGTTCAGCGTCAGCTATACCTTCAACACGATGAAGAACCGCAAGCGGAACAACGGTGACCTCGGACCCGACGGGCCGGGTCGATTCGGACCTCCGCCGGGAGGCGGCCGCGGTCGTGGACCTATGGGACCGCCTCCGGGAGGACCGAGATAGGGTAATGTTGAATGGGGAATTTTGAATTAGGCGGGAGTGTTCTCTATGGAGCGGGATTCGTGACGAAGGACACGGCGGATGGTGCGCCATTTGGGGAAGATGGCCCATGGGCGCATGCGGCTGTAACTTAAGGCGATGATGACGATGCACAGGATGCAGAGGATCAGCAGCAGGCCGTAGATCTCCTTGATTGACACCATCATGGCCTGAAGTCGGGTCATGCCGAAGATGTCTCCGAATCGGGCGGCGATTCCGTCGGGAGGGAATATCCGGGTCATGGAGGTGTCGGTGACGCCGGAACTCAGCAATGCGAAGTTGCGTGCCGTGATACGGCTGAACAACTCTCCGATCACAGCCGGTCCCAACGCGGCTCCGCAGACCGCTCCCATAAAGCCGTTGATCACCAATGCCTGCGGGAAGACCATGAACGGGAGTCCGCTCTGCACTATGGATGTGAGAAGCACGATGCTGATCATCACCGAGCCTACGCCTCGGATGAAGAGGGGACCGAACAGCATCTCTTTCTCCACATTGTAGTCGGTCATGAAGTAGAACCATCCCAGGTATAACGCCAGGCAGCCGAAGGATATGGCCACCATCGACTTGTAACGCCATCTGCGCATGCAGAACAGCCAGTATGTCAGGCCGATGCCCACGACTGTCCCGGCGAAGACATACCAGTTCAGGTCGATTAGGTTGGTGCTGTCGAAACCGAGAGCGGTTCCTGCGTAGGCGCCCTCCAGCACATGTTCCGTTCCGAGCAGGGTGAAGAACGCCAGGTAGAGCAGCGATGCCTTCACCACGTTGCCGTTGATCATGGCCATGACACCGATGTAGGGATGCCGCAGGAACGAGGCACGCCACAGGTTCAGCGCCACGCACGCCGCGCATATCCATGTGGCGTACCATATCTCCGATGATTCCCACCAGTCGTAATGATTGCCGTAGACGCATACGAACACGAACGCGATCATGGCGACACTCCACAGCAGCGAGCCAAGCCAGTCGATGCCTAACAGAGGTATGAACATGGGGCAGCGCTGCGGCTTCAGCAGCATGAGCATGGACAGCAGCGTCAGGGCCAGCAGACCGATCATGAGCCAGGACATGTATTCCCATGCGGTGAAGAACGAGAGATAGACCGTTGCGATTCCGCTGAGCTGGATCGTGCCGTCCACTACAATGTAGACAAAGCAGAAGAATATGGACATACGGCGTATAGGCGTGAGCCACAGCTGTATGGTGGAGTTGCACAGGAACGTGGCCCACATACGGAACCATCCGGCGATGAACGAGGCCGCGACCATCAAGGCTACGGACTCCGTCATGGTGCATAACGCGGAGCATGCCATCATTGCCGTGAGGCACATTATGAATCCCGTGCGAGCCGAGAACCTGAATTTCAACCGGAACATCACGCAGAAGTTGATTGACATACCCACCAGCTGCGCGTATCCCGCCATCAGGATGTCCTGCTGCATCAGAGCCTTGTCACCCACCATATCGGTGGCGGCCGCGAGGTACAGGCCTCCGGAGAACTGGATGATTATGACCCAAAGTACGAATATCCAGGGCTTGAGCCGCCGAGGAATGCTGTCGGTCATCTCCGGAATGTCGAACGGGCCGTTCAGAACGGGACCTGACATCAGTATGGTATTTTACATTCCACGTTCATTCCGGCACGCAGGGCTTCCAGGTCTTTCTTGGAATTTCGGTCGGTAAACTCGATGCGGACAGGGACGCGCTGGCGTACCTTGACGAAATTCCCGGCGGAATTGTCCTGCGGCAGCATCGACAGCGATGCGCCGGTGGCGTTGGAGATCGACACCACCTTGCCGTGGTAGGTTACATCAGGTAGGGCGTCGACGGTTATCTCCACATCGCTTCCGGGATGTATATGCTTCAGCTGGGTCTCCTTGTAGTTCGCCGTGAGCCATGTGTCTCCGGTATCGACTACATCCAGGAGGGTCTGGCCCGGCTGAACCAACTGTCCTGTCTGGATCTCAAGCCTGGAGGCGTAACCGTCGCAAGGTGCGAGGATGACGGTATACGACAGGTCAAGTTCCGCGGTTTCCAGCGCGGCCTTGGCGAGGGCGATGTTCGCTTCGTTGACCGATAGTCCCTGCCGGGTGGCGTCTGCGGCGGAGCCTGCCGCTATCCGCTGACGTGCCAGGGTCTCGTAGCGGGCGTTCTTGGCCTCGTAATCGGTCTTCATGCCGTCGTATTGCTGACGGGTCACGGCACCCTGTTCCAGCAACGCCTTGTAGCGCATATAATCGGCCTTGGCGTTCTCCATCACGATGCGGGCCTCCTGGACTGATGCCGCCGACACACCGACGTTGGCCGATGCAGTCACTGCATTCTTGTCCGTTACGGCCATTCCGGCCAAGGCCGTCTGATAGTTGGCGCGTGCCTGAGCCACACGCAGACGCATGTCGGCGTCATCGATTATCACCAGCGTGTCTCCTTTCCTGACGGGACCGTATTCCTTGAATCGGATCTCCTTGATGTAGCCTTGCACGCGGCTGTTGACGGGTACGATCTGCTGGCGTATCTGGGCGTTGTCGGTGTACTCTACCTTCCCGAACGTCATGAATCGGGATGCCGTCCATGTCGCCGCCACCGCTATGACGGCCAGTGTGAGTATGTAGGATATTATCTTCTTTGTACGGGTTTTCATATCTCTCCGGTTGTGAACAACAGTTTGTAGTAGGAATAAATTATGTTTATGCGGGCGTTTACCAGGTTCTGCTCGGCTTCCAGACGCGCGTTGGCTGCATCGACCTGGTCGGTTATCAGGGCCATTCCTTCGTTGTAGCGTGTCGAGATGGTGTTGTAGTTCCGGACAGCCAGTTCCACGCCTTTGTCACGGGTCTTCAACTCATGGTAGGCCTCCATATACTTGATATAGTCGGATCGAACGTCCATCTGCAGTTGCGTCCGTTCGGCCTCCAGTTGGTCAAGCGCCTGGGCCGTCCGGGCACGACCGGACGACAGTTTCCTGTTGGCATGCCACAGGGAGGAGAGATTGTAGCTGACGCCCACACCGATGAACCAGTAGCTGATGTTACGGTTTATTGGCGGAACTTCGGTCAGTATGGGGCCGTTCAGGCTCCATTCGGCACGGAGGCCCACTTTGGGCATGAAGTCAGCCTTGATCAGTTTCTCGGCAGTGCGGTTGATAGCCACCGATTGGCCGGCTAATTTCAAGGCAGGGGAGTTGGTCGATGCGTTTGACTGCCATTCAGCCTCGCTCAGTATGGACAGCGAGCGGTTCAGCAGGGCAGTGTCCGGCTGGATCACGGTTCCTTCGGGTAGTCCAGCGGTGCTGGCCAGGTTGTTGTTCAGTATCGACATCATATTGTCAATACGTATCAGCTGCAGGTCCATGTCGGAGAGCAGGAGTTCATATCTGGTGATGTCGTTGAGCAGTATCATCCCCTGCTGGTAGCGGTGACGCATATCCTCCAATACCTGCCGTGCGTTGGCGATGTTCTCGTTTACCACGCGACGCATGTTGGAGTACTTGTATAGGTCAAGGTAGAAACCGGTAAGGCGGAGACGGATATTGTCGCGGCTCAGTTCGGTGGCGAGACGCGCGGCAGTTGATTTCCGTTCTGCCAGTTCGATTGCGCCGTTGATCGCGCCCCCGGCGTAGACAGGCTGGGTAACAGATACGCCGGCCACGTTGTTGAGATGTGGAATCGGAGCCTTGCGGTAGTCGGAGAAGTCGCGGGCAGTAGTGAAGCCGTTGCCGTTGAAACCAAGCGACAGTGAGGCGGAGAGCTCAGGGAGCCGGGCTGCTTTGGCCGAGGCTAAGTCGCATTGCTCCACGGTCTCGGCGGACAACGATGGCCTGAGCATGGAGCTGTTGGCCTCCGCGGTCTCGAAAATCTCCTCAAGGGTATAGACTTTTCCTGACTGGGCATGCGCCGACATCCCTCCCCACAGGGTTGCCGCAAGCAACCCTGTGAGCAATCTGGAATTGTTCATAAAGTATGTTCTGAAAATTTGGTAAAAAATAAAGTGTTTGAGTAATTTACTGCAAGATACTTGATTTGCGTAAAGATGTTTTGATTGCGACGGCGTGAATCCGCGAGGTCGGGATTGGATCAGATGGAAGCGGTGCTTTTCCAGTTTTCGCGGAAAGCCAAGTGATGTGCTGTTGTAACGCTTTTGTTTACAGGTATATGTATATAGATCATCGTGGAGCGGCTCTGTATGAACCGCATTGCAAAATTACGACTTTTTCATGAATTTTCAAAACGTAAGATGAAATCATTGTCATATGAAGGAATATCGTTATATTTGCAGACGAATTAACCCTAATATACCTGACATGAAGATAAAACTCATGACCGGCGCGCTTGCAGCGGCCGGGATGCTGACTTGCTCCGCCGCGAGGGCAGAGCTGATTATCAACGAGATGATGCAGAGTAACATCGACTGTATCATGGATGACCTGAACGAGTTCCCGGACTCCTGGGTGGAACTGTACAATGCCAGCCCCGGAACGGTGAATCTGTCCGATTATGCACTTTCCGCATCTGAGAATCGAAAGAAAGCCTATGCCCTTCCGTCGCGGACGGTGGCTCCAGGGGAATATGTTGTGGTGTATTGCGACAAGGAGGACCAGGGCCTACACACATCGTTTCGTCTGGAAAGCGGCAAGGACGGCGCCGTGTATCTGTTCAAGGGAGATGAGACAGTTGACCGGGTGACCGGGATGAAGAAGCAGCCGGCGCCTAATGTGGCCTATGGGCGCGCCACGGATGGCTCGGATGTCTGGGGCTATATGGCCGTGGCAACTCCGGGGGCGTCGAATTGCGGGAGCGTCTGCAAGGATGTGCTTGACGCTCCGGAGTTCTCGCACAAGGGTCGCGTGGCATCCAAGCCGTTCCAACTGACGGTTGCCTTGCCCCAGGGGGCGCCGGAAGGATGCGTGGTCCGGTACACACTCGACGGAACCGAGCCGACTGAGGATTCGTCGGTATTCTCATCGCCCCTGAATGTCGACAGGACCATGACGGTGCGTGCCAAACTGTTCTGTGAGGGATATCTGTCGCCTCGCGCCACTACGCAGAGCTATATCTTCCTGGGACGGCAGATGCCTATGCCTGTGGTGTCGATCGTTACGAACCGTGATTACTTCTACAGCGGCGATCTCGGAATCTACAACAACCGGAACAATAACGGGAGCACCAAGAACGACTGGCGCAGGCCGGTCAATCTGGAGGTATTCTGGGAAGAAGATGACGAGGCAGTCGTGAACCAACTGTGCGAGACGCGGGTGAAGGGAGGCTGGACCCGGAATTTCGCGTTAAAGTCCCTGGCGCTCTACGCCAACAAACGTTTCGGTGAGAAACGTTTCAATTACGAGTTCTTTGCGGAAGATGCGCCGGGACTGACTGACTGGAAGTCGATAGAGCTGCGCAACTCCGGCAATGACTTCGACAACCTTTACATGCGCGACGCTGTGATCCAGCGCAACATGGGGCGCCGAGTTGACCTGGACTGGCAGCCTTGGCAGCCAGCCATAGTGTTCATAAACGGAGAGTACAAGGGGATGCTGAACTTCCGGCCGCGCAGCAACGAGGATTACGTCTATACCTTCTACGACGGAATGGAAGACGTGGACGTTGTGGAGAACTGGAATGAGGTCAAGGAGGGTGACGAGGCCAACCTTGCGGCATTCAAGGAATTCTACAGCGGCAATAACCATACGTTCGCGGAATATGACGCGGTGATGGACGTAAGTGAGTTCTGCAACCTGATGATTCTGGAGTCATTCTACAGCAATATGGATTTCCCGGGCAACAACATCGAGATGTGGCGTCCCACTGCCGACGGAGGCAGATGGCGCTGGATCGTGAAGGATACCGATTTCGGATTGGGCCTTTATAATCATCCATATAACTATAAGTTCCTGAATTATCTGAATACAAGCGATTTCGAGGGGGAGACCAAATGGCAGAACGACTGGGAGTACACACGCCTGTGGCGTCGGCTGATTGAAGTGCCAGAGTTCAGGGATATGTTCATAGACCGTGCCGCGGTGTATATGGGCGATTTCCTGCGCGGGCGCATCATAGGGGATGAAATCGATGAGATGGCATCCATCATCAAGGATGAGTTCAAGAACCATCACCGGCCGCTGTTCAATTCACGCAACCCGAACTATGACAATGAAATAGAATATGCAAAGACATGGGCCGTGAACCGAAATCCATTCTTCTATCAGCATCTGGCTGATTTCTTCGGTCTGGGAGTCCCCGTGACGCTGATGATCGACAACGGTCGCCAGGATGATGTGAGGCTTTCAATCAATGGCGTGCCGGTGACCAACCGTGGATTCAACGGAAAGTTCTTCGCCGGCCGGGAGATGAGGCTCGCCGCGACAACAGCCGATGGCGACATGGAGGTGACATGCTGGAAAGTCTCGGTTTCCCGTGGAGCTGAGGTGGAACTGAAGGGCAGCGAGGTGTCATATACCATTCCATCCGATGCTAAATCCGTGACGATCACTACGGTGACAGGAGATAAATCAACACTGGACGGAATCTTCTCCGGGCCGGAGGGCTTTGATCCGAATGTTCCTGTGGATGTCGTTGACGCGTCAGGAGCGTCAGTCCGTAAATGTGCTCCTGTACAGGATGCACTCAGCGGCCTGCCTTCGGGACTCTACATATTGACTCAAGGCCACAGGATCCAGAAAGTTGTAAGATAGCCTTAATTCATCGGTCTAAATTTCTTAAGCAATGTAGTCGTCAGGGCCGAGTTGGCCTTGACGTTAACATTTTTTATTGTGCCGTCGCAACGAATCATGGCAAAGTTCCGTTAGTTAAAGAAAAACATCCGAGCCCCGTCATCGGGCCCGAGATGGAGATATTGACACTAACGATCTTGTAAATTTAGACTTATGTCCGAGAAAAGAGCACAGTTCGGTACAAAGATAGGAGTATTGATGGCCACCGTGGGGTCGGCCGTAGGATTGGGAAACATATGGAGGTTCCCGTATGAGTGCGGCACCGGGGGCGGCGCGGCCTTTCTGATAATCTACATAGCGTTTGTGTTCCTGTTGGGAGTTCCCGCCATCTGCGCGGAGTTCACGCTGGGGCGCAGCAGCCGCAAGGGAATGCCGCTGTCGTTCCGGCAGACAGCGGGCAACCGCCGTTGGGATGTGCTGGGATATGCCTCCATATTGGCGGCCTTCTTGATATTGGCGTTCTATGCCGTGGTGGCCGGATGGACTTTGGAATACATAGTTGATTCCGCCACAGGTCTGTTCAAGGACACGCCGAATTCCGACAGGCACGCGCAGTTCACTTCGTTCGTCAGCGGCTGGCGAGGAGTGATATGGGCCGTGGTATTCCTGTTGGTCAACGCCTTCGTGATGATCGGAGGCGTTGTGAAGGGTATAGAGCGCGTCAGCAATGTCCTGACTCCGATGCTGTTCCTGCTGCTCATAGTGTTCTCCGTCAACTCGCTGTTGATGCCGGGCGCGGGACAGGGACTGGAATTCATGTTCAAGCCCGACTTCAGCAAACTGACGGCTGACGTGGTATTAGGAGCGTTGGGGCAGGCGTTCTTCTCACTGTCGCTCGGAATGGGGTGCATGGTCACGTACTCCAGTTACTTCGCCGATGACACGCCGTTGATCAAGACCGCGATACAGATTTCATTTCTCGATACCCTCGTAGCCGTAATGGCGGGAATCATAATCTTCCCCGCGGTGTTCAGTTTCGGTATGTCTCCGGCCGAAGGGCCGATGCTGGTGTTCGAGGTGCTTCCCAACATATTCCACAATATGCCGGGCGGAAGTTTCTGGAGTTTCCTGTTCTTCGTCCTGTTGGCGCTGGCGTCGCTGACCAGCATCATATCCGTCAGCGAGATCATTGTGGCCTTCCTGTGCGATGTGTTCAGCATGAAACGTGTCAATGCCACTTGCATCGTGACCGGAACCTCGATAGTCACAGCTACGTTGTGTTCCCTATCCTTCGGACCGTTGGCAAGCCTGAACCTGTTCAACATCTTCGACTTTGTCAGCAGCAATATCCTCATGCCGTTGGGCGGAATGGGAGTATGTATCTTCGTGGGCTGGAGGATGGAGCGAAGTGCGTATCTGGAGCAGATGAAAAGAAACGCCCGTGTTCCGGCCTTCGTGTTCGATTACATTTCGGTCGGAATACGGTACGTTGCTCCTGTCTGTATACTGATTGTATTCTTGGCGGGATTGTTCTGAATCCCCGTCAATTCAGATTACGGCTTTAGATTCGCGGTTACAGCGAGCCTTTGGCCAGACCGCCTTCGCCGGTTTCCTTATACAGGGAGGGGATGTCGTGGCCGGTCTCCTTCATGACCTGCGTCAGACGGTCGAAGCTTACACGGTGACCTCCGTCGGAGAAGGAGGCATAGATATTGGCGTCCAAGGCACGGGCGGCAGCATATGCGTTGCGCTCTATGCAGGGAATCTGCACAAGCCCGCAGATGGGGTCGCAGGTCATGCCCAAGTGGTGTTCCAGACCCATCTCGGCAGCGTATTCGATCTGAGCGGGGCTGCCGCCGAACAGTTGGCAGGCTGCTCCTGCAGCCATGGCGCAGGCCACGCCCACCTCTGCCTGGCAGCCAGCCTCGGCTCCTGATATGGAGGCGTTCTTCTTCACGATGTTGCCGATCAGTCCGGCTGTGGCAAGAGCGCGGAGTATCTTGATCTCCGGCAGATTGCGGCTTTTCCATATATGATACAGCACTCCAGGCACCACGCCGCTGCTGCCGCATGTAGGAGCGGTCACGATTGTACCGCCCGATGCGTTCATCTCGCTCACTGCCAGCGCGTAGGCGAACGTCAGGCCACGGCTTCGCAGGTTGTCGCGGTATCCCTCGGCCTTGACCTGGTATTGTGCCGCCTTGCGTCGCAGGTTCAGCGGCCCTGGGAGACGTCCCTCGCATGCCAGTCCATCCTCAACGGCTTTCTTCATCGTCTCCCATACGTTATGCAGATGTTCCCAGATGTCGGAATCCTCGGTCTCGGCAACATATTCCCAGTAGCATTTGCCTGTTTCCTCGCAGTATTTCTTGATCTCGGACATGGTGTTCATCTCATAGATCTCGGGCGACTCCTCATCCTCCGGCTGCCCCTCGATCTTGATGGCGCCCCCTCCGATACTGTACACCGTCAGCTCGCTCACCTTGTTGTCATCGGAATCGAACGCGCGGAACGTCATGGCGTTGGGATGGTAGGGGAGAAAGGTCTCAGGCTCCCACAGGATCTCGATGTCATGTCCGGCCTCACGGAACACATTGATAATGGCTGCATCGGTCATGTGCCCCTTGCCGGTGGCGGCAAGACTGCCGTACAGCGTCACCTCGAACCGGTTGGCGCTCTGAGGAACGCGCGCCAGAAATTCCTTGGACGCGGACTGAGGACCCATGGTGTGGGATGACGAGGGTCCTTTACCTATTTTGTAGAGTTCTTTAATGGATTTCATTATTGTAGGTAAGTCATAAGTTTATTTATGTCACAAAATTAATAAAAATCAAAGAGAAATACAAAAGAGGACCGGGTTTGCCGGTCCTCTTCAAGATGTATGTGGGTGATGTTTACTTCACCATTACTTTCTGTACCATGTTGTCAGCCTTGACCACATAGATGCCTTTGGCAAGGCCGGAAGCGCTGCCGTCGGCAACCTTCACGCCGTCCAGCGTGTAGATAGCGGCTGAGTTGGCGTTGCTGATGCTGATGGAGCCTTCGCCAAGAACGATCTGAGGTGCGGCCACATCGCTCATGATGCCCTGTACATCGGAGGACTTGCGGAAATTCTTGACATCGGCGTTCAGGACCTCACCGGTTTCCTTGTCCGAGATGATTGCTACGGCACGGAACGCGGGATCCTCGTCGGTACTCTTGATTTGAGCCAGGCTTATCTTGAATTCAACGGTATAATCCTGTCCCTTGTTTAAGGTTGTGGTTTCCGGAGTGATGGCGGAGCCGGGACATCCGCTGATGAAACGGCATACGTCATTGTATGTATAGGGTACCGAAGTACTTTCCTTTTCCCATCCGAACAGAGGACCCACCTTACCGGTGGGATAGTTGTTGGTCTGCTTATAGGGTCCTACATTGTCTTCCAGAAGGACAATAGAAACAAGATAGTTGTCGCTGGAGACATTCTCGACGAAACGGTATTTGGCGGTAATCGTTCCGGTACGTCCGTTCTCATCCAGTGATAAGTCTCCGACCTCGGCCTGACACAGGGATCCTGTCGCAATGCATTCGTTAAACTGGGCATCCAGATCGGCATAACTGTTGTTGAATGGCTCCGCTCCTTCCTGGACTCGGTTGAATAATGCATAGGGGAAACCCGGTGGATTCGCGTAGCCTACCCATATATTGGAATAAGCATTTGCCATCGCATCGCCGTTGTGGTACGCGATGCCGATTATTTTCCCTTCGTAACTGTCGTGAATGTATTCAAGGGCCACAAGACTGCGAGGACACCATCCGCACCATGTGCCGGTGCCGATCTCAAACAGACCCACGCGAGGATAAAGATGCTCTATGACGATTGTTTTCGTGGTAGCGGCGCTGTTGGCTGCAGGATTGTCCTTTCCGTTTATCTTTGTAATTGATATCTTGATTTCCTTTTCGCCGGTAACGGTGTACTGGTTGCCGGGAATACTGATAGAAACAGGAGTGCCTGCGACAATCTCGGAAACGGGTATGTAATTGATATCGTAAGGCTGTTCACCTGTAGCCTCCACATGGATGTCCATCGACTCCACCTTGACGCTGCCGAGGTTCAGCACCGAGACGGTGTAACTGGGAGCCTGGTTGATGGCGGAAATGGAAGGACAGCTCAGACCAATCGGAGTCACGATGAGGTCAGCCATGTTGTCGCCTGTGAAGGTGCAGCCCATGCACAACGCGCCCATCTGGTCAGCATAGTTCGCCCAACTGTTGGAGGTCGGTTTTGTATCGGCGTCAGTCATTATCGCAATATATGACGCCGGGGCGCTGATCGGCTTGCCGTCTACCGGAATGTAATACTGCGAAAGCTTGTTGGTGGTGAAATAGTAACCTACATACAGAGGCTTTGTGGCATCGAATTCCTGTGGCTCGGCGAGTGTTATGGATTCCGTCTTTAATGCTTCGTTAGTTCTTTTGAAATCCATTGTGTAGAACGGCTCTTCGCCCAGGTCCGTGGTCAGGAACAGTGTTATATTGGCGTCAGGGTTCTTGTTGTATTTCTCATTGACGCCGGTGGTTACGGATATGGCAGAGATCTTTTTGCCGGCCATCAGGCTAACTACGTTGGGATCAACCTGGAAAGCCTGGTAGACGTTCGCGCCGACAGGCACGTTGTTGAATCCATAGGCCGTGTATACCTCGTTGGCCCAGGAGAAATCAACCGAACCTGCGGCGCGGGTGGATGTCTGCTCCATTGCAGGAGCGGGCTTGGGTCCGCTGCATTGGAACAGGTCGCTATGTGAAATGCGCGGCGCGGCAGTGGCGGCCATCATGCCGGAGCATGTCAGCAGGGCCGCTGAAATTGTCAGTAATGCATTTTTCATATCTCAATGCTGTTATTATGAGGCTGCCTGAACAATTGCTGTTCAGACAACCTCAATGGTTATAATTCATGTTACTTCACCATCACCTTGCCGGCGGTGTTGCCGATGCGGTAGATGTATGCGCCACGGCCCAGTGTGCCGAGGTCAAGTGAACCGGAACCGCTTACGGCGGTAACCATTACCTTACGTCCCTGCATGTCGTAGACCACAGCTTCTGCTGTATCTGACAGACTGTAGACAAGTGTGTTGTTGCTGAATGCCACATTGCGGTCCTTCTCAACCAGCGATACACTGCCCTGAGTGCTGTTCATCACGAGCGTGTAGGACTTGGCGTCGAGCTTTATATCCAGCGTGATGTCCTTGGGGAGTTCGTCTGCACTGCCAACATATCCCATGTATTCCAGCATCGCATCCCATGATTCTCCGGCTGCGACATGGCCTTTGTAAGATTCTTCGGTAGACATGGTGCAGAGGCCTTGTCCGCAGAACTTAACCTGCTGCCCGGTGATCACTTTGAAGGAGAAGTTGAAGTCGGTATCCTTGTCGGACTGTACGGTGAGGTGCGGATTGATCATGAACGCGCCGTAACCGTCATCCACAACATCGTTGCAGGTGTAGGTCTTGCCGGATTCCATTTTCGTGTCGCCCATATACAGGTCGGTCTCGGCATACATGCCGCCTGCCATCATCAGGGCACTGGCGATTAGTAATGTTTTTTTCATATGTTATAATTTAGTTTATTCCTTGTTTGTGAGGATGCTGCACAACCTATGATTGTAGGGACATCCCTTTGGGATGTTTTATTGGCTGTCTTGATGTTACTCAAACGTGCCAAAGGCACGTCCCTACATTCATATGGTTCTGCGATACTCTCTCAAATTATCTCTTGTCACTTATCGTTCCTTACCTTCACCTTGACGGTCTGGAGGATTTCGGTGCCTTCGAATACAAAAGCCACGATCGAGAGGTTGTCAGGGTTCCAGCGTTCCTTGTCTGTATGTCTGACAGGAATCGTGCAGCTTTCCTCTATCTTGACATCTGCGGACAGATTTAACGGGAGTCCATCCTTGACTGAATACTGCACAAATCGCAACACATTATTGTGGACATACTCAGGCAGGTTTTTGCCATTCTCGTTCTGCATCGCGACGATTCCATCCTCCACTACCCAGACTTGCAGTGCCGCCTGGCGGGACTTGTCGGTTGTCACTGATGTTTTCACCTCTATGTTGTCACCGACGATCTCAGCGTTCACCTCGATTTCGGCCTTCGCCTTAACCGTCAGCGCCTTGCGTACATATGCCGCCCACTGAGTGTGGTTGATGGCAGCACTCGGGTCATTGATGTGGTCCACGACTCCCATAGGCCACGTCTTGATGTTGAAGGCATCGTTCATCTCGTCACCCTCCTTGATCATAAGTCCGATACGGTTATTACTGAAATCGGTGATCTCAGTGGATATGGCCATGCTTCCACCGTGAATGCTGACACCTATCAGGTGACCCTCATATTGCTCGATAAGGGCGTCCATGGTTTCGTGGGCTGCCGGGCAGTTGGGACAACGCTGGCCTGTGAAGTCCATCAGAAGTGTGTTGCGTACCGGGATTATCTCGTCAAGCTGGATGAAACGGTCCTCCGGTTCGATACTGCATGAATTAAGGCCCAGAACCGCGGCTCCGGCTAGAAAGACTGCAGTCAGTTTATTGATTGTCTTAAACATCGTTCTCTTTCAAATTAATCGGTGATGCCGTATCAGAAGTTATAGGTGTAATTAAGCTGGAAACCTTTCATGGCCGGCACATACCGACACATTCCGCCGGAGCAGTTGTAGCCGCTGCGCGTCTGGCCGTAACTCAGCATCAATCGGTTGCTACGGTAGGTTCCGGTGATTCCGAACATATAGTAGTTGTTGCCAGTTCCACCCACGTTGATCATGTCGGAAGCGGAGAACATCAGGTAGGGCGACCAGGAGAACTCGGCCAGGGCGTAGAACCAGTCGCCGTAGTCCATCTGGGCGTAGTTGGTTTCGTTGTAATGGTCTATGTAGGCCATGTCAGCCTTGTCATGATGCGCGAACATGTACTGCACCTCTCCGCGGAGCACGAACTTGCGGTTGATCTTCCATTTGGTGTCCAGCACCAGGATGTTGCTGTAGATCTTGCCGCCTTCGCCCTCTATTACGGCGCGGTTGTAGAGTTGGTTCATGTACATGAACTGCATTGTGACGGGGCGTGACAGGCGCTTCTCCAACTGCAGGTTGAAGTCCCAGTAGTTGGTCGGTCCCATCTTCCAGAACGGCGACTTGTAACCGTTGGTGCCCATGACGTGGTTCTCAGTGCCGGGCAGGTTGTTGTCGGGATTCCCCTCATGCACCAGACTGCTGATGTAACTCAGGTTCACCGTCAGGTTCGTGCCGTACTTGCCGCCCAATGGGGATTTACGGGGGAACGTGTAACCGAACGATCCGTTGAACGCCCATTCTCCGGGTCCATACTGCGTGGCGTAGGGGAAGATGGCGGGCAGTGAGTAAGTGTGCTGATAGGTGAAGGCAGGCATATAGTTGATGAAAGCGCCGTTATCCTCGCCGCGCCAACGCTCAGTGCGGTAAGACATATTCTGGCTTCGCTTGGCTTGCAGCGTGGCACTCAATCCTTTGCGTGAATACGAACCTGTCAGCATTATTGCCTGACCGTGGTTGTATGTATAGTCGTTGTCGTACGAGGGGTCCTGACCCTTCCATGCGTATTCGGCCTGAACATTCCAGCTTCCCTTGTTGAAGCCGATGCGTCCGTCGAATGCGTTGACTTGTCTGGGTGTCTTGAGACGGTAGTCGGTTCCGGATATGAGGATATCCTCACGGCCCCCGTTGTTGCGTTCGTTCTTCATCACCCATGACGCGCCGAATGTCAGGGCTACGTCGCGGTCGCGCAACGAGGGAATCCAGTCCTGGAAGTAACCCTCCACGTCGGCGCCGTAAACCTGGTTGTAGTCCTTCCAGTCCCAGTAGACGCGCTGCACACCGCCCAGGGCCGTGATGCGGAGTCCCTTGATGGCGTTTATCTTCAGACGGCCGCCAAGGATGGAGTTGTCGATGCCCAGGGTACGCTCCTCGTATGTACGAAGTATGAATCCGGAGCCGAACTGCTCGTAGAACGTGCCGGCTGTCAGCTCGACGCCTCCGAACTTACCCTTGACATAGATGTTGGGGAACCCCCATCCCTTGAAGTCCTTGGGATAGCCGGGGAGCGGCCATTTCATGAACTCGAAGCGAAGTCCGGCGTCAACATACTTGCTGGCCAGGTTCACGTCGGCATATGTATTGAACAGTATAGGGGAGTCGGAATCGTATTTGGTTCCGATTTTGGCGTTGTCCTCGGGGAAGAGGATGTCGGCCTGGACGGAACCATGAACCGCTACTTTGTTCTCGGCGTCGGCGCTCGGGGATGCCAGAGCCGCTGCCGCGAGGATTCCCGCTGTCAGTGATTGCAGCTTCATGACGGAATGTTATTTGGCGATGAGCTTACGTACTTGTTCTATAAGGTGTTCCTCGGAGCCGTCGGTGTATCCGGCGTGGCTTTCCACGATCTTGCCGCTGCCGTCAACCAGGACGGTGTGGGGCACGTTGCTTGCGCCCATGGCGTGCGCGAAATCGCTGTTGGGGTCCAGCAGGACCTCGTACTCCCACCCTTGCTTCTCCACGAAGGCTTTCACCTTGAAGGCGTTCTGGGCGTCATCGGTGGATATGGCGTAGACCTTCACTCCGGTCTCGTCGACCCAGTCGGGGTAAACCTCGTGGATTGCCTTGAGCTCGCGCACGCAGGGCTTGCACCAGGTGGCCCAGAAGTCGATGATGAAGGGCTTGCCGTCATTGCCCAGGGTGCTTGTGTCCACCGGGTTGCCGGCCAGGTCCTTGAGCTGTACCGACGGAAGCTGCGCCGACGCGCAGAATGTGGTCATCACTATCGCAACGGCTGCGACGATGGTTCGGAGTGTAGATTTCATATTCGGTCAGGTTTTAAGTTTCTGTATGTTAAATTAAGTTGTAATCAGTATGGTTGACGTTGTTTTTGATTTTGGAATCCAAAAATAGTTTAATCTTTACAAATATGCAAGTATATTTCATGTTTTTTGCAAAATTTGATGTAAAATGATGTAGAATTTGGCTATTTGAGAATTTATTTGTACTTTTGCACCTGCAAATAAAAGTGTGCAGATTCAAAAGCACAATTTAGAAACTGAAGCCTATCATTGGTTAAGGAAAGATGGCAGAGTGGTCGATTGCGACGGTCTTGAAAACCGTTGAGGGTCACACCTCCGGGGGTTCGAATCCCTCTCTTTCCGCCTCAGGGCTCGCTGCAGGCACGGCTTGCAGCGAGCCCTGCTTATATCATGTTGGTAGTGAATTGATTGAGCGTGCGGACGAATTATCCCGTATATAACCGTGTAATGCGTGTTTAGACTTAATCATGGCAGATTTGTGCAAAAAAATTGTTATTCATGAACCATAGAACATTACTGGGTGGCGTCCTTGCGGCAGTGTGCATGCTGACAGGATCCGCTAACGCCAACGAACTGAAACTGCGGTATGACCGGCCAGCCCGGTACTTCGAGGAGGCATTGGTGATCGGCAACGGCAGCATCGGTGCCATTGTCTACGGAGACGAGACTGGGGAACGACTGTCGTTGAACGACATCACGTTATGGAGCGGCGAGCCGCGTCCCAAGTCATATGCCCCGGACGCTTACAAGGCTATCCCGGAGATACGCGCGGCACTGGACCGTGAGGATTACCGTGCCGCCGACTCGCTGTCACATAAGGTACAGGGATTCTATACCAACAATTATATGCCTCTCGGCACGCTCCATGTGGATTACCTGAACCGAAAGGTCACGATTCCCGCCGCCGGTCAGATAGTTCTGGAATATTGAACCCCGTGATTATTTCCTGCGTCCCAGAATGAAAACAGGACGATAGGTAAGAGTTGAGAAATCGAAGAGAGGAGCAACCTTTGACGGCGACGCAGAACCGGCGACACCTGTATGCTTAAGATGCATCATCAGGTGACGTCGGTTTTCAAATTCCATGCGTATGGTGAAACTGTCGTAGTCCATTACGAAAAAGTTTCCTTCCAGAGCATCGCGTAGTTTGTTCAGAGTTGGGTACAGCAACGGCGCGGGCCGCAGCGCATCCAGTTCACTAAGGTTTCCTGGGGCAAATGTGGAGATCGCCAGGATGCCCTCTGGATTCAGGATGTCGGCACAGTTGGCAAGAAACCTCGGGATGTCGGCAAACCACTGTATCGCTGATGAGGATACAATAAGGTCATATTTCTCGCAACCCTCGCCATTCCTGCGGTTCTCACTGTTCTCACTCCAATCGGCTACCCAGGCCTCGGCGTCTGCGATGTGGTAGTCTGCATGTCCCGGGGTGTCGAAAGGACCGACTGGGGTGATGTCGATGAAGTCGGTATGGTCGGGCGTCAGGAAGCCGGTCCAGGCTCGAGTCAGGAATCCGGTACCCGGTCCGATTTCCAGAACACGTCGCATCTTGGCGGAATCGGCCACCTTGCGGAGCATATCGGCGAGATGCAACGCTATCATTTTCTGCGGAATGGCATGGGAATCGTAAGTGGCGGCGGCTTTGCTGAATCGTGAGGAAACCTTATCCGTGTCCGCGATGACGCTCCGGATTATGGCCGGGATATCCATGAAGTGGGCATCGTCCGACTTGACGATCTCTACCTCGGAATCGAGCCGCCAGGCAGCCTCAAGATTTTTTGGAGGAAAGATGCGGTCGCTGGTTCCGATGTATGCCCGTGTCCATTGCAGATGAGGCATTACATCCCCGTCGTTGGTCATATCCATCACTTCATGCAGTTGCGACGCCAGGCAACGGCACATCAAAGGCGAGCCCTCCTCGGGAAAGAGCCGTTTGAATGTATCGCTGTCCGGCATGGTGCGACGGCGGAACTTGGTGAGATTGCGGGGGTCGAGGTTGTCGGCGGTTCCGCGGAAAATCTCCACAGGGATACCGAAGTCATCGTGGACAGGAGCAACCGTACCGTTGATGGCGAATGCCTTGGTGATACGTTCTTGAGGCAGTTTCCGGTCCGCCATGTACACACCCAACGACCAGGCGAACAGGTAGATGGTGTAATAACCCTCCAGTCGGTCCATATTCATCGGCTTGCCGTCGATGCGGAAGGCGACTGCGACATCCCATCCCGGGATGTCGACATCGTAATACAGCTCCGGGCCTGTTCCCCATCCGGTGAAGATAAGTATAAGCCGATGGTTGCCGTTCTTCTTAAGGAATTTAAGTATCATGAAAGTTTCAAGTCATCAAGTACGTTAAACAGACGGTCGATATCGGACTGCGCTAGCCCGGCGTTAAGCGAGAGGCGTATCCGTTCCGTGCCGGGAGGTACGGTGGGACGTCGTATAGGCAATGCCAGAATGCCGGCATCAGCCAGTTGACGCGAGATTTCCGCCGCTTTTGCCGCGTCGCCGATGTGAAAGGGCACGATGGGAGTGTCGTTAATGCAGTTGCCCAGACGTTCATGGACTTTTCGGGCGATGCCTTTAAGATATTCCCGCTCGGGGCTCATCTTCACCAGTTTGTCGATCGTTACGATGCTCCAGGCCATGTTGGCCGGCGGGAGAGCCGTGGAGAATATGAAACTGCGGGCGCAATTGATCATGAAATCCTTCAGGACCTGCGGCACCACGCAGAACGCTCCGGAGGAATAAGCAGCCTTGCCTAAGGTGCCGACCAGAATATCGATCTCCTGCAGAAGTCCAAGTTCCTCGCAGAGTCCAAATCCTTTGGCTCCACGGACGCCGAACGCATGGGCCTCGTCCACATACAGCAGGACGTTGTGGTGTGCGACGCGCAGTTCGGTCAGTTCCCTTAGCGGAGCCTTGTCGCCATCCATGCTGTAGATGGATTCCACCAACACCACGATTCGGTCGTGCTGACGCCCCTCTTTGTCGAGGATGCGGGTCAGAGCCTCCATGTCATTATGCGGGAAACGCTTGAACATGCAGCGCCCCTGCACCAGACCGTCGATCATCGATGCGTGGACCAGTCTGTCGGCAACGAACAGTGTATTCTTGACGTTCAGGGCCGATATGATGCCTGTATTGGCGTGATAGCCGGAGTTGAAAAGCAAAGCGGGATTGCCGTAAAGATTCTCAAGTCTGCTTTCCAGTTGATTATGAGTGGATTGATTGAGTGAAAGCAGCCTTGACGCCGATGCCGAGAAGGGTGCGTAGGCAAAACGGGATGTGAAATCCTGTCTCAGTTCGGCATCGAAACGGCTCAGACCCATATAGTCGTTGCTGCACAGATCCAGCCACTCGGCGCGGGAACGATGGTCCGGGAGACAACGGAACCGTGCCTCCGACTGCAGACCATGCAGGATATCCCGATATATGTCATATCTGCTCATTTCGCGTGCATTTCGTCAAGAATGTCTATCAATGCCTCGCAGAGCCTTATCACCTGCCCGTCGCTGACGGCCATGTAGGGAGGCATGATGTAGTTGTTCAGTCCGAACGGGCGGATCCACACACCGCGCTCCACGCATTTCCTCTGGAATTCGCCAAGATCCACAGGCTCCTTGCTCTGGACCACGCCGATGCCGCCCAATACACGGACATCCGTGACGTAGTCGCGTGAACGGGCAGCTTCCAGATGCTTTTTCATAAGCGACTCCAAATGCTTGACGCGCTCCTGCCAAGGGGACTGTAGCAGCAGACGGGTGGATGCCAGGGCTATGGCGCATGCCAGCGGGTTGCCCATGAACGTGGGCCCATGCATCATGACGCCGGACTGCGAGTTGCTGATCATATCAGCCACACGATGCGATGCGGCGATGGCGCTGAATGTCATGTAGCCGCCGGTGATGGCCTTGCCAATCAGCATGATGTCCGGCTCCACTCCAGCGTGTTCCCAGGCAAATAACTTCCCTGTGCGTCCGAATCCGGTGGCGATCTCGTCGAATATCAGCAGGATGCCCAGACGGTCGCATTCGGCCCGCAGTTCGCGCAGATACTGCGGATTGTAGAAACGCATGCCTCCTGCACCCTGGACCACCGGTTCCAGAATCACGGCCGCAAGCGAGTCCGCGTGTTCGTTGAGCAGTTGACGCATAGGCTCGAAGTCGGCGGGATCCCATTCGTCATCGAACCGGCACTGCGGGGCCGGAGCGAAGTAACGTACAGGCAGGGCCGGTCCGAAGGCTCCATGCATGCCGGTGACCGGGTCGCATACCGACATGGCGTTCCATGTGTCGCCATGGTATCCGCTGCGGATGGTGGCGAAATCGGTCTTCTTCGGGTTGTCATGGGCCTGTACGGCCATCTTCATCGCCACCTCGGTGGCCACGGAGCCGGAATCGGCATAGAAGATATGCTCCATCGACGGCGGCAGAATGGACAGCAGGAGTTTGCCGAGGTCCACCGCCGGCTGATGGGTGAGGCCGCCGAACATGACGTGCGACATACGGTCCAGCTGGTCGCGCGCGGCCTGGTTCAGGACCGGATTATTGTATCCGTGGATCACGCACCACCAAGACGACATGCCGTCGATCAGTTCCGTGCCGTCCTCCAGGGTTATGACGGCTCCATTTGCGCTCTTTACCTTATATGTGGGGAGGGGGTTGTGTGTCGATGTATAGGGATGCCATAGATGATCCCTGTCGAATGAGTCGAAATTTGGGTTTGTATCTTTCATGTCAGTAGATTGTGTCTATATTTAATGAGTGCTGTCAGGAAGGGTCGACGTCGTAGTAAAGAACCGTTCCCCTCATGTCTGGTAACGCGGCCATGCGTTCATACAGCTGATGCAGCAATGCCTTGACTTTCTTCATCGAGGCGTTGGACTCCACCTTGAGCATGATGCATTGCAGATACCACAGCGCGACACGGCTGACGAAGGGCTTTTCGGGTCCAAGCACTCGCTCGCCGAAGATCCCCCGCAGTTCCCGGGCATATGTCACGGCCATGCGGTCGACAATGGAGGCGTCCTTATGCTTAAGGTAGATGTTTATGACCTTGGTGAAAGGGGGATAGCGGTATTTATGCCGTTCCTCTATTTCTGCCGCATAGAATCCCTTGTAATCATGCTTGCTGACGAATTCCAGCACCTGGTCATCGGGTTTGGAAGTCTGGATTGTCACCAGCCCCTTCTCCTGACGCCGTCCTGCACGTCCGGCCACCTGCTCAAGCATGTTGAAGGCACGCTCGTTGCTGCGGAAATCGGGGAAATTCAGCAATGTGTCGGCATTGGCAACGCCGACCACCTTGACTTTCTCGAAGTCCAGTCCCTTTGAGATCATCTGAGTGCCTACAAGGATGTCGGTGCGGTGTCCGGCGAATTCCTCGATTATCTCCTGATACGCGTCCTTGTTGCGGGTGGTGTCAAGGTCCATGCGTGAAATGCGCTGGTCAGGGAACTCCTCATGGATTTCCTCGGCTATGCGTTCCGTTCCGTAGCCGTAAGTGGCGATTGAATTCTGGCCGCACGCGGGACATAATGAGGGAAGCACGCGCACATAACCGCAATAGTGGCAGCGCAGCAGTCCTGATGATTTATGGTACACCATCGAGACATCGCAGTTCTCGCATTTGGGTACCCATCCGCATTGCTGGCAGATCACCATCGGGGCGAATCCGCGACGGTTCTGGAAGACGATAGCCTGGTTCCCGGCCCGTACGGCATCGCGTATGGACTTACGCAGCGGCAGGGACAGGATACCCTTGACGGTCTTCTCCCTGCGCTGGCGGCGCATGTCGATGATCTCGACTTCGGGCAGCACGGAGCCTTCGTAACGCTCGGTCAGTTCTACCAGGCCGAACTTGCCGGTGGTTGCTTTATAATAGGTGTCGACAGCAGGGGTTGCCGAGCCCAGAAGCACCTTGGCGCCGTGCATTGAGGCCAGCACGATGGCTGTGTCGCGGGCGTTGTAGCGCGGCGCAGGGTCGTACTGCTTGTAGCTGCTCTCATGTTCCTCGTCCACGATCACCAGTCCAAGACGGGCGAATGGGAGAAACACCGACGAGCGTACGCCAAGCACCACAACCGGCTCGCTGGAGTTCAGCAGACGTTTCCAGATATCCACGCGCTCGCTGTCGGAGAACTTGGAATGGTAGACTACCAGTTTGCTTCCGAACACCTTGCGGAGTCTGTCCGTCAGTTGGGTGGTCAATGAGATCTCAGGCACCAGGTACAGCACCTGGCTGCCGTCGCGCAGTGCGGCGGCCATGAGGTGGGAGTATATCTCGGTCTTGCCGCTGCCGGTGACACCGTGCAGCAGCACGGGATGGGAATCGCGAAACTGCCGCAGGATGGAGTCGTAGGCCTCACGCTGGGCTGCCGACAGGGGGAGCGGGCAGGGCTCATGGTCTCTGTCCACCGGATTGAACCGGTTGATGGAGCGCTTCTCCTCTTTGAATATGCCTTTCTCGATCAATGCACGCAGTATTCCGGGGTTGCATCCCGAGGCCTCGATGAGTCGGGCGCGTGTCACATCCTTAAGTCCGTTACGCACATGCATCCAGTCGCTCAGGTCCAGGTAGGTAACGAGCATCTTCTCCTGTTTCTGCGAGCGCCGCACCATGTCGAAGAAACGGTGCAGACCTTCCTGGTCGTCGCGGTCGATGGCCAATGATACAAACGTTACCTTGCGTGGACGGTAACGTTCCACCACACGCTCGTCGATGTTGACTATACCGGCGTCAAGAAGCGATGTCACCGTCTTGGTGGAGTTCTTTATCTTGAGACTGCCTTCTATATCAGAGATGCGCATGCGGCCCTGATGCTGTAGCAGGGACATCACCAATGCCTGTTTCTCTGTGAGCCGGTATCCGTCCGGAATGTCGAAATCCTCGTTGAGGTTGACGAAAGTCTCGCTTTCAGGCTTAAGGCCTGTGGGGATAGCGGCCTTCATCACATCGCCCACGCTGCACAGATAGTATTCCGCGATCCAGTTCCACAGGTTGAACTGCGGGTAACGGACCACAGGCGTAGGATCCATCACCTCGGTTATTTCCTTGACTTCGTACTCAGGCTGGTTGTTATGGATATGCGTCACCAGTCCGGTGTAGAATTTCTTACGTCCGAACTGCACAAGCACTCGTGTTCCCGCTTGAACCTGCTCCTCCATTTCGGACGGAATCAGATAGGTAAACGTGGAATAAAGCGGCAAAGGGAGAATTACTTCTGCATACATACTGCAAAAATACGAAAAATTTTGTTAACTTTGCAGAGTTAAACCGAATATTAACCGGAGGCGTGGGCAAAGTCCGAGAATCGGGCCGGCCGTGCAACGGCTCCAGAAAGAGAGAAAGATGAAAAAGACATTAGTAATCCTGTTGGTTGCCATCATGGGCCTGGGTTATGCGGGACAGTCGCAGGCAGAGTTCAAGTTCGGGCCGCGCATCGGACTGAATGTAAACAAGATGAGTATAGACAGCAAGGTGTTCGACGGCGAGAACCGTTGCGGATTCACCGGCGGTGTGCAGGCAGAATACACAGTACCCATCATCAATTTAGGATTCGACCTGTCGCTGATGTACAGCTACATGGACTCGAAGGTAAAGGCCGAGGTGGGAAGTGCTTCTGTGGAAGGCAGCAGCAAGACCGGCAAGCATTTCCTGGAGATTCCCTTGAACATCAAATACAAGATCGGCATCCCGGCCATCGCCAACATACTCCGTCCCTATGTCTTCACCGGCCCGAGCGTGGCGTTCAAACTGGACAAGAACAAGGATGACGCCATGTTCGACACCAAGACCTCTCAGTGGGCGTGGAATCTGGGTATCGGTCTGGAGTTCATCAACCACCTGCAGATCAGTGCGGGATATGGTTTCGGAATGAACAACATCATGGATGGCAAGACAATTGCCGGAGTGAATGTGAACGCAGGCAAGATCAAGGCAAAGAACAACTATTGGACCATATCGGCAGCCTACCTGTTCTAAGGTGACGGCCAATCTGTTCTGAGAAGATGAAGAAAATCTTAGCGATACTGTTGCTTACGACAATCGCGTTCGGGGCCTCGGCGGAGTTCCGCTGGGGGCCGACCGCGGGTGTCAACATCAACAAGTTCTACTGGAAACAGCGGCTGGTGCAGACCGACCAGCTTGCCGGCTTCAATGTCGGAGTGATGGGCGAGCTTATGATTCCAGGCATCGGTTTCGGCATCGACATGGCTGTGAAGTACGACATGCGCGGTGCCAGGGTGCACTGGAACGACCAGAAGGTATGGGCCTCGCAGGGAATGGGCGTGCAGGACCTGTATTTCCACACCCTCGCGGTTCCCATCAACCTACGGTTCAAATGGACCCGTATGCAGGGGTTCGAGAACTACCTGGCTCCTATTGTGTTTGTGGGACCGACGTTCAATTTCAACCTGTCGCATACCAAGAACGACGCCATCGAGCATCCCGGAGCGTCCGTAGGCCTTCAGACGGGCCTTGGAGTGGAGCTTTTCAAACAGTACCAGATTACGGCAGGATATATGTGGGGCCTGTCCTACGACTTCCGCACCGTTCAGCTTGACAACTTCAGCGCGCACGCCAGCGGCTGGTTCGTCAATCTCGCAGTGCTTTTCTGATAATTAGATATGGCAGAGGAAATGACACAGAAAGAGGCAGACGAGGCGCTCCGCGTGGAAAGCAAGGCCGTAGAACTCCTCAAGACGGTCTACGATCCCGAGATTCCGGTCAACATATATGACCTGGGTTTGATTTATCGTGTGGAGTACGATGTGAAGGAGAGGACACTGCATGTGGATATGACGTTGACGGCGCCATCCTGTCCTGCAGCCGATTTCCTGCTGGAGGATGTCCGGCAGAAACTGGTCAGCATCGAGGGCCCGGAGAAGGTGGACCTGCGTCTGGTGTTCGAGCCGGTGTGGAACCAGGACATGATGTCCGAGGAAGCGAAACTGGAACTCGGGTTCCTCTAAACGCAGGGGATGAGGGCATATTTCCTTAGCGACCTGCATCTCGGCGCGCCATATTTCCCGGATTCAAGAGAATCGGAGATGCGTGTGGTACGCTTTCTGGATTCAATCAAGGATAAGGCGGATGTCATCTACCTGTTGGGTGACATTCTTGATTATTGGTTCGAATACCGCACGGTTGTGCCGCGCGGTTTCGTTCGTTTTTTCGGTAAGATAGCCGAGTTGACGGATCGTGGCGTCAGGGTTGTTTGGTTCATCGGCAACCATGACATCTGGATTTTTGACTATCTTCCGTCGGAACTGGGCATCGAGGTGGTGGACGGCTCCCTGACGGAGACGATTGACGGCCGTAGATTCTACATGACTCATGGCGACGGCGTCGGAAAACTGAAGCCGTCGTTCAAGTTGATTCGTACATTGTTCCGCAACAGGACCGCCCAGAAACTGTTCTCAGGCATCCATCCTCGGTGGACAGTGCCGTTTGCCTACAATTGGTCGCGCCATAGCCGCAAGACGGGAGGATCCGGTTATGATCCGTCAAGGATGATTCAGAACTTCCGGGATTTCAGCCTGCGGTATCTGAGACTGCATCCCGACATCAATTACTTCATATTCGGCCATCTGCATATGGTAAGTGAGGAACGCCTTACGGATACGGCGCAACTGATAGTGCTGGGTGACTGGATCTCAAACTTCAGCTATGCTGTATGGGACGGCACGGAACTGTCGATGTCAAGGTGGAAAGATTGAACCCGGAGTCTATATTATGGAATCTTAAGGAAAAGAATGCAGCAGGATCAGTCATGGTTCTGCTGCTCGCGTTTCTTAAGGAAGAAGTATAGCAGAGCGATGATGGCCAGTTCGGCGATTACCACTACCACAAGACGAATTATCTCGCCGCCACGGATCAGTGCCGGCGCGAACCAGCACGTCATTGCTGTGAGGTAAAGCAACAGCAGGGTAGGCAGCCATGTGGAGCGGGGAATCCGTTGCCAGAAGGGTTTGTCAAGGCGGGACATAGGGAATCTTGAGTTGGGAATGGTGAATTTTGAATTATGGTAGATTGTCAACTTCCGGTTGTGTCGTTGGCCTTGGGTTCATTGGGGGACTGGGGCTCCTGGATAATGCGGTAATAGGGAGATGCAGTGGGGTCGAAACCGTAGTTCAGGAGGTGTTCGTAGATCAGGATGCAGGCATAGGCGTCCAAGGCGGCGTATTCCTGCTGACGGACCGTCAGTTCGCTTGCCTCCCAGTTGGTGAGGCGCTGTCCCTTGCTGATGCGCTGCCCGAACAGGATGCCGTAGATGCGGCTCAGGCTGTTGTCCTGAATCTCATAGTCCTTGACATAACTCTGCAGTTCCACGAATCCCTTGGGATTCACGTTGGAGATCTTATGCAGATTGTGGAAGTCGTCGTGGATGGAGACTCCGATTTTAAGTATGTCTGGATTCTCCAGCACACGCTTGATGCTTTCGGGGAGACCGAGATGGTTCAGGCGTATCAGGTAACAGGTTGTATGTGAGGAGAGCTGCAGCAACGCCACATTGTTGGACTGGCCACGGCGGAAACTGGGTTTCGTCTCAGTGTCGAAACCTATGATTGTCTCTGCGTTCAGAGCCTCGGCTACGGAAGGTATCTGGTCGTCTTTGTCAACCATCACCACCTTGCCCGGGAATCTTGCGGCGGGAAGCGCCGCGAGTTCCTGTTTCGTGATGCTGACCACCTTGCGGTTTTCGGTAGGTTCGGTAGCTTCGTTAGTATTTTCCATTTTTTTCGTTTCTAAAATTCAGGACTTTAACAATTTATTACATGTCAATGAACAGTGTGTCCGGGAAGTGATCAGCAAGCCAGTGCCGGACGTAGTTATGAGTGTCTTCGGCAATAGTCTTGTCATTGTCGAAGTGATGGTTGAAGATCACGCCGTACAGGTCGATGCCGTACGTCTTGATTGCATTCAGGGCCAACAGCGTATGGTTGATGGACCCGAGGCGCGAGTTGGTCACAAGTATCAAGGGAATCTTTCTGTCGCTGACGTAGTCGATGGTGAGGTATTCATCCTTGAGCGGGACCATAAGTCCCCCTGCGCCTTCGATCAGTACATGGTCGTATTGCCTGCGCAGTCTGTCGGTTGCGTCGTCGATCAGGTCAAGATCCACCTCGCGGCCATCGATGCGTGCGGCAAGGTCGGGCGAGGCCGGGTAAGTGAAGATAACCGGGGCAGTGAGATGTTCCAGATCGACAGGCTGCATCTCCATTCCCATAAGGCGGCGGTGTACGTCGATGTCCTCCGAGTACTCTTGGTTACCGGTCTGCACGAATTTCTGGGTAATGACGCTCATTCCCTGCCTCATCATCTCCGCTGCAAGCCATCCTGTGGCGTAACTTTTGCCGGCGTCGGTGTCGATGCCGCTTATGAACAGTTTATCGGGACATGATTTCAAATTCGGTGTGGACATATTGAAGTACTGTTTTTAATCAGCTTCCGGAGAGACCGCAAGGCACTCTCCGGAAATAAGGATCGGCATCGTCTGTAAAACAAATTACAGGCGCACAATGGTCATGCTATCACCATGCGAACATGGGATAGTCGTTCATCAGTTCGTTTACTTCCTGACGGACCTTGGCTATGTTCTCCTCGTTGTCGGGGTCGGAGAGCACGCGGTCGATGAAGTCCGCGATGACTTCCATCAGGTCCTCCTTTGCACCACGGGTCGTGATGGCCGCTGTTCCGAAACGGAGTCCGGAGGTCAGGAACGGGCTGCGGGTGTCGTAGGGCACCATGTTCTTGTTGGCCGTGATGTCGGCCTCTACCAGGACGCGCTCGGCCTTCTTGCCGCTCATTTCGGGGAACTTGGTGCGCAGGTCCACCAGCATGCAGTGGTTGTCTGTGCCGTCGCTTATCAGCTTGTAGCCGCGGCTTATCAAGGCATCCGCCAGAGCCTGGGCGTTCTTGCGGATCTGGATGGCGTATTCCTTCCATTCAGGCTGCAGAGCCTCGCCGAACGCAACGGCCTTGGCTGCGATGACATGCTCCAGCGGACCTCCCTGGACGCCGGGGAATACGGCGGAGTCCAGCAGGGCCGACATCTTCTTGATCTCGCCTTTCGGTGTCTTCTTACCCCATGGATTGTCGAAGTCCTTGCCCATAAGGATCATTCCGCCACGCGGGCCACGCAGGGTCTTGTGTGTGGTAGTGGTCACGATGTGGGCGTGCTTCACGGGGTTGTCGAGCAGTCCGGCTGCAATCAGGCCTGCGGGGTGGGCCATGTCCACCATGAAGATGGCTCCGATCTCGTCGGCAAGCTTGCGGATGCGGGCGTAATCCCATTCACGGCTGTAGGCGCTGGCGCCGGCGATGATCAGCTTGGGACGCTCGGCGCGTGCCTTCTGTTCCATCTCCTCGTAGTTGACACGGCCTGTCTCCTTGTCCACAGTGTAGCTGATGGGCTGGAACATCAGTCCGGAGAAGTTCACGGGACTTCCGTGGCTCAGGTGGCCGCCGTGGCTCAGGTCCATGCCCATGAATTTGTCGCCGGGCTGCAGACAGGCCATGAACACGGCCATGTTGGCCTGGGCGCCGCTGTGGGGCTGTACGTTGGCCCATTCGGCGTCGAACAGCTTCTTGGCACGCTCTATGGCCAGGTTTTCGGCTTCATCCACAATCTGGCAGCCGCCGTAGTAACGCTTGCCGGGATAGCCCTCGGCATACTTGTTGGTTAGGCACGAACCCATGGCGCGCATCACCTCATCGCTCACGAAGTTTTCGCTGGCGATAAGCTCGATGCCTCGACGCTGACGCAGATGCTCGCGGTCGATGATGTCGAATACTTGATTGTCTCTCTGCATACTGTTTTGCTTTTGAGTGTGTTGATGGTATCGGATTTAAGAATAAGTATCTTGGGTCGCGGAGCCGTCAGGACGGCCCCGCGTATGTTGAGTCGTTATCCGCCGAAGTTGTCGTAATGGATCGAACCAGGCTCCACGCCCAGATTGTAGAGCATATTGTTCACGGCGTTGCTCATGGGGCCAGGACCGCACATGTAGTACTCGATGTCCTCGGGTGCGGGATGGTCCTTCAGATAAGTCTTGAACATGACGTCATGCACGAATCCGGGCGTATAGGCCACACCGGCCGCGTCGGCCGCCGGATCGGGACGGTCCAGGGCAAGGTGGAACTTGAAGTTGGGGAAGTCCTTCTCCAGCTGCAGGAAGTCCTGCAGGTAGAACACCTCGTTCAATGCGCGTGCGCCGTAGAAGTAACTCATCTTGCGGTCCGTGGTGTGGAGTGTCTTGGTCATCCACATGATCTGTGCGCGTAGGGGAGCCATACCGGCGCCGCCTCCGACCCAGATCATCTCGGCCTTGGAGTCCACGATGGGATGGAAGTCGCCGTAAGGGCCGGACATCATGACCTTGTCTCCGGGCTTGAGCGAGAAGATGTAGCTCGACGCGATACCGCAAGGCACGTCCTGGAAGCCTACCTGGGGCTTCGGCTTGAACGGAGGCGTCGCGATACGGACGGTCAGCATGATGCGGTCGCCCTCCTCGGGGTAGTTGGCCATGGAGTACGCACGGACGGTCTCCTCGTCGTTCCTGGCCTTGAGGCCGAACAGACCGAACTTCTGCCATGCCGGCAGATACTCGTCGCCGATCAGCGACTTGTCGATATCGCCGTCGTAGGTCATCTCGTACTTCGGGATGCGTATCTGGGCGTAGCTGCCGGGGATGAAGTTCATATGCTCGCCCTCAGGCAGCTTCACGATGAACTCCTTGATGAATGTTGCCACGTTCCTGTTGGAGATCACCTCGCATTCCCATTCCTTCACGTCCAGCGCTGACTCGCTCACCTTGATGGCCAGGTCGTTCTTGACCTTCACCTGACAGCCCAGGCGCCAGTGGTCCTTTACTTCCTTACGGCTGAAATGCACGGCTTCGGTAGGGAGTATGTCACCCCCTCCGCTCAGTACCTGTACCTTGCACTGCCCGCAGCTGCCCTTGCCGCCGCAGGCCGACGACAGGTGGATGCCCTGTTCGCCCAGTGTGGCCAGCAGGCTCTTGCCGGCCGGGGCGTGCAGTATCTTCGAGCCGTCGTTGACATCGATGGCAACTTCGCCCGAGTTGACAAGCCAGTGCTTGCACACCAGCAGGATGACGGTCAGCGCCAGCACGATCACCAGGAAGATGAGTGCGGCGGCCATCACGTTGTTCCAGATTATATCACAGATATACATTGTGGTGGATGTCAAAGTTTAATGCCCAGGAAGCTCATGAAGGCTATGCCCATTAGGCCGGTGATGATGAAAGTGATTCCCACTCCGCGCAGAGGTGCGGGTACCTTGGACTGGTCCAGCCGCTCGCGTATGGCGGCCAGACAGGTAATGGCCAGCAGCCAGCCTATGCCGGAACCGGCGCCGTAGACCGTGGCGGTCCAGGCGTTGCTGAAGTCACGCTGCTGCATGAACAGCACTGCACCGAGGATGGCGCAGTTCACCGCGATCAGCGGCAGGAAGATACCCAGCGAGTTGTACAGCGCGGGGGCGTATTTCTCGATGACCATCTCCAGTATCTGCACCAGCGCCGCGATGACGGCGATGAACATGATCAGGCCCAGGAACGAGATGTCGGTCTCGGCGTATTCCTGGCCCAGCCAGCTCAATGCTCCGGGTACCAGCAGATATTCGTTAATGCACCAGGTCACAGGAAGGGCGATGATCAGCACGAACGTCACCGCGATGCCCAGACCGAACGCCGTCTTCACATTCTTGGATACCGCCAGGAACGAGCACATGCCAAGAAAGTAGGCGAATATCATGTTGTCGATGAATATCGACCGTATGAACAGATTTAAGTTTTCCATAATCTTGAATTGCTCTTAATTATTTCTCCTGCAGGTCCCTGTTGTACGAACGGTGGACCCAGATGATGCACGCCACGACAATCAGCGCCATCGGAGGCAGGATCATCAGGCCGTTGTTCATGTAGCCGGCCTCGTACCACGTCTGCGGGAAGACCTGGAACCCGAACAAGGTTCCGCTGCCCAGCAGCTCGCGGAAGAAACTGACGATTATCAGTATGACTCCATAACCCAGGCCGTTGCCGACGCCGTCCAGGAATGCGGGCCACGGGCGGTTGGTGAGCGCGAAGGCCTCCAGACGGCCCATGATGATGCAGTTGGTGATTATCAGGCCGATGAACACCGACAGGGCCTTGGAGACTTCGTAATTCCAGGCCTTGAGCACCTGGTCCACGATGACTACCAGCGCGGCAACGACCACTAACTGGACGATGATGCGGATGGACTGCGGGATGGTGTTGCGCATCAGCGAGATGATGACGTTGGCGAAAGCCAGCACGGCAGTCACCGATATGGCCATGACTACGGCCGGCTCCATCTTGGCCGTCACGGCCAGGGCCGAGCAGATGCCGAGAATCTGGACTATGACCGGGTTGTCCTTGGACAACGGATTGATCAGAGGTATGAATGTTTTCTTCCAGTTCATTTGTTTTCAGCTTTAAGACCGGTTAAGAACGCCGTGTAAGGTTCAAGTGAATTCTGCAACATTTTCTCAACGCCCTGCGAGGTGATCGTACCGCCCGACACGGCGTGGACGAACGCGGAGCCGTCGTTAGGCTCCTTGCCGTTCTTCACCACCTTGACGGACTGGAACGCGCCATCGGTGTTGAAGACGTCCTTGCCTTCGAACTGATCCTGGAACCAGGGCTTCTCGATTTCGGCGCCAAGTCCCGGAGTCTCGCCCTGATGCGCGAAATAGGCTCCGTAGATGGTATCGCCGTTATTGTCGAACGCCACGTATCCCCAGATGGGACCCCAGAGTCCGGCTCCATATACAGGGAGGATGTATTTGACACCCTTGTCAGTGGTGCATTCAAAGACCGGGAGCAGACGCTCGCCTGCGGGTTTCTTGACTTCGTCGGCCACCTTCACCTTGAACGGATCGACGGCGGCATCGATTTTCTCGCCCTTGTCGTTGACGATGTACGAGGATGTGATGTGTTCCTTCCAGACGGTTCCGATTTCCTGGCCTTCGGCAGGCACTATGCGGGCCGCGGCAAGAATCTGTTTCTGTGTGTCGGCCTCGATGTTGCGGACCTGCGCCGGACGCAGTGCCTGGTAGACTACCGACAGTACCACGCCCACCAGTACCACCAGCACGGCCGAGTAGATGATTGTATATGTATTGCTTTGACGGTTCATGGCTTCAGTGTTAGGAATTGCGTACCGTCAGACGGCGCATGCGTTTGCGAATGTTTGTATTGACTACGATGTAGTCGATCAGGGGGGCGAAGCAGTTCATCAGCAGGACGGCCAGCATGGCGCCCTCCGGGTATCCCGTGTTGTAGCATCGGATCAGAATGGCGATCATGCCGATCAGGGCCCCGTAGATGTACTGTCCTGTATGTGTGCGGCAAGCCGTGACAGGGTCGGTGGCCATGAAGGTGATGGCGAACAGGAAGCCTCCCAGACCCAGTTGCTCCAGCGGGGACAGGAACGTGCAGGGATACAGGGGACTCGCCCAGTTGTGGGCCACGGCGGCCATGCAGAATCCGCCCAGCAGGCCTGAGAAGATTATGCGCCAGTTGCCCACGCCGGTCAGCAGCAGGATGGCCATGCCGATGAAGATGCACAGCGAGGAGGTCTCGCCCCATGATCCGGGATAGAGTCCCAGGAAGATGTCTGTGGCGCTCAGGGGGTCGCCCAGGACATTGGTGACTGTTGCGCTCATGTCGGTCGACGATGCCAGCTGGCCCAGCGGGGTGGCGCCCGAGAATCCGTCTACGGCAGGCTGTCCCCCCAACTGCACGAACACGTTGTCGCCGCTCATCTTGGACGGGTAGCTGAAGAACAGGAAGGCGCGGGTCACCAGCGCCACGTTCAGGAAGTTGTAGCCTGTGCCTCCGAACACCTCCTTGGCGAAGATCACCGAGAATGCCACGGCGACGGCCAGCATCCAGCAGGGTGTGTCCACGGGGCATATCATCGGTATCAGGATTCCCGATACCAGGAAGCCTTCCTGAATCTCCTCATGCTTGAGCTGCGCGCAGATGAACTCTATTCCCAGGCCTACGATGTAGGCGGTGAGTATCTGAGGCAGGACAGCCCAGAAGCCATAGAAGAACAGGCGCCAGAACGAGCGGTCGGCATCCCCGATGGCCATGAAGTGCTGCAGTCCGATGTTCCACATACCGAACAGACAGCAGGGCAGCAGGGCGATCACCACGGTGATCATGGCGCGCTTGGAGTCGTTGCTGTCGTGGATATGTACTCCCGACCTGGATGTCTCGTTGGGAGTGAACAGGAACGTGTAGAAGCCGTCGAACACGGAGTTCAGTTTCTCGAACTTTCCCCCCTTCTCGAATTTCGGCTTGATTTTGTCGATGTTCTTTTTTAATCCTTTCACGATTGAAATTATTGATGGGGTCTATGGTCAGATTGTTTCCTGGCGGAGGTAGTCGAGACCGTCGGCCACGATTTTCTGTAGTTCGAGTTTGGAAGTGTCGACGAACTCCGGAAGCGCGAAGTCCTCGGGAGCGACTTCGTAGATGCCGAGTTTCTCCATCCGGTCGATATCCTTGGCCAGGATGGCTTTGATCAGGTATTCGGGGTAGATGTCCATGGGGAACACGCGTTCGTACTCGTTGTTCATTATCATGGCGCGGTGTCCGCCCCGTATGCGTGCGTCGAAGTTGAAGCCTTTGCCGAGTCCTTTCAGGAACGTGGGGAACGTGCCGCGCACACTGTACTTATGCGGATCAAGCGAAGCCCAGCCCATGAATTCGTCGGCCTGGTCACCCTCCTGGATCACGGTGATCTGGCGGTAGGGGTAGCGGAGGAATCCATCCTCGGCCTTGACCCTCTTGCCGGTCAGCACGTTTCCGCTGATGATGCGTTTGTTCGAGTCGTCGTCTTTGATCTGTCCCTTGACCAGCGGAGCCACCGCAGCGCCGATTGTGGTAGCGATGACGTGCGGATCCTTAACCTCCGGACCCGTCAGGGCCACGCGGGCTGAGAAGTCCAGCTCACCCTTGGCGAAGTAGCGGCCTATGCGTGCGGCTGTGACGGCATCGAGCGTCCAGACCACCTCTCCCTTGTTGACAGGCGCGATGCTCGCGATCTGAGTCCCTACGTTTCCGGCGGGATGCGGCCCCTGGAAGGCCACGACATCGGCTACGTTGGACTTCACCTCCACCCCGTCGGGAACCGAGAGGTAAACGTGTCCGTCGGTAAGCTTCTTGAGGATTTCCAGACCCGCCTCCAGATATATCCTCACCTCGCCGTCGAGCATGACGGAGGCGAGGGGAGCGGTGTCGAAAGCCGTCACGAAGATGTCGCGGGGCGTCTGGGGCATGAACGGCACCATGTCGAACGGACGCTGGCGCAGCATCGCGAAAAGACCTGATTTCTTCAGGGTCTCAAGGATGTCCTCGCGGCTCTTGGCAGCCGGCTTGCCCGGAACTGCCAGGGCCGGAGTCCCCTTTACGGATACATATTCGATCTTGCGGCGTTCGCCACGGTGTACATCAGCCACTGTGCCGTCAGCCGGCGAAACAAGCTTAATGTTCTCGTCTTCCTTGGCATACAGCAGGGGGTCGCCGGCCTTAACCGTGTCGCCCGGCTTCACGCCGCATTTCCATTTGTAGCCCGTGAAATCGTCGGGTACGATGCCGAACAGGTCGGTCGACGTATCTCGGGTTTCTTTGCCGGACACCCTACCGGTAATCGGTATGTCCAGACCTTTCTTGATTTTAATTACCTTTGGCATGACTGTTGTCGTCCTGGATTGTTTTGTCGTCCTGGTTATGATGCACGAATTACATAAATTTTTCCGTAATCCTACACAATTTGCAAAAATACAAAAAAATCTTAAAAATATCAAGCGACATATAAAAAAAGTATTTAAAGGTCAACACCCGTCTTGCCGGGATTGAAGCGTGTAGACGAAAAAAGGATGCCGCGCGGTGCGGCATCCTTTCCGTATGATGTGTCGACAGTATGGCCGTGAAATCAGAGTTTATCGGCGTATTCGCGTACGGTGTTGTCCTCAGGCTTGATTTCCAGATATTTGTAGAACATCTCCTTGGCCTTGGCGTTGTCGTCGTTCTTCACATAGTAATTACCCATGTACAGGAACATGTCGGCGGCGTCCCTCATGGCAGCCTTGCTGCGGTTGGCCGGATCCATAGCCTCGTACTCGGCGATGGCCTGTGTGTACATAGGCACGGCGGCTGCTGCGATGGCCTTCTCATCCGCGTCGGGAACCTCGGCGGCCTTTGCCTTGGCTATGTCGCCGCGCATCTTGTTAGGCTTGTAGAAACCGGGGTAAGCGGCTGCTGCCTTATTCAGGATCTCCTCCTCCTCGGCATAGTACTGGTCGGCCTTTGCGGGGTCAGCCTTGTACTGGACACCGGCATAGAACAGGAATGTAGCCTGCTGGATATAGTCATTGTAGGTAGGCTCGGCTGTCTTGGCCAGATAACCCTTGTAAGCCTCCGAAGCTGCCGCGAGGTCATTCTTGTCTACATAGGCCATGGCGAGCTGCTTGTCCAGGTTGGTGTTGTCGGGGTTGGTCTTGATACCGTCCATCAGGACCTCGATGGACTCGTCGGGACGTTTTGCCTTACCCATCTCGTCCGCGATCAGGGTGTAGTCGATGGGGGCCATCTTGTTGGCCTCGGGGTTGGCCTTGTGGGCCTTGTACAGGTTTTCGGCCAGTGCCAGGGTCTGGTCCTTCATCTCGGGCAGCTGTGCCGCGTTCATGAACTGGTAACGCAGGGCGGTGAAGTCCTGGGGATTCTTGTCCAGGCGCTGGGTTGCGAAATCGTAGCCCTTCTTGAAGTTGCCTCCGTAGAAGAGCAGGAACGCGTAGCGGTTCTCGTCACTGTCGAAGTGGCTGGGATTGTTCATGTAGGCCTCGTACTGCTTCACGGCGTTGGCGTAATCCTTCTTGTTGTAGTAGGCGATGGCGAGCTCGCGCTGGCCCAGGGCCGAGTTGGGGTTCACGGACAGCAGTTCCTGAAGCATCTTCACTGCATAGTCGGGGTTGACCATGGTGAACAGGTTGGCGTACTTGACATAAGCCGCCGTTGCGTTCTTGTCGGCGTTCTTGGCGTTCTCGTACTTGGCGGCTGCGTCACCGATCGCGGCTGCATCGCCCTTGGCGCGTTCACGGGCCTGGTCGCCCAGGAAGATCAGCAGGTCAGGATCCTGCATGTCTTTCTTCTGCACCTTCTCTACGCACTTGGCGATCTGCTTCTCGTATTTCACGGGATCAACGGCATCGTATGCGCGTGCAATCGCAATCTCGACGGACAGGTCCTTCTTGGCGAACTTGCGGGCGGTCTTGAACGATTCCTCGGCATCCTTTACGTTACCGGCTTTCAGAGCCATCTCTCCCTGCCCGACATAGTTGTAGGGATACTCGGGATTGGCGGCTGCACCGTCGGCGAAGTATTTGTTGGCGGCGGCGTCCTGTTTCTCATCCAGTGCGATCATGCCAAGATAGTAGTTGGCAACGGCTTTGTCGGTACCTGCGTTGCCCAGGGCACGGTTCAGCAGGTCCTTGGCGTTGGCCAGCTGGTCGGCCTTGTAATACTCTTGTCCCTCGACATGCGTCTGGGAATAAGCTCCGAATGTTGCTGCTCCGGCCAGGCAGAGCGTCATCAAAGTTTTAAGTTTCATATGTTGTGTTGTTTGACTGTTCTCACTTCAGTTCCACGCGTCGCGGGGAGACGTTGTAAGGCAGGATTCCTGTACGGGAGATGATTTTCTGTCCTGCGAATCCGGTTACGAATGTGTAGAAACTGTGAAGCACGGTCGAATTCGACGCGGTGGAAATCATGTACACCTTTCTAAATAACGGATATTCTCCAGAATTGATATATACCTGATACGGCTTGTATGCCGTGGGGTCGAAGTCATTGGCCTCGGTGGGGTTGCTGACTTTGATCACGTTTACCTCTGTGGTGAGGTTGGTGGCGATTGTATCGTTCTGATTCTGATAGTCTTCGTATCGTTTGTCCACAGGCACGTCCTTGGCAAGGCTCAGGTCGTCGCCGAGCCAGCTTACACTGATGATGCCCAGTGCGTTTTTATCCTTTTTAACAACATCGAACACCGCGGCGTTGTTTTTCTGAGCGAACGCGTTGGGGTTGTCGGACATCTTGGCGCCCTGAGGCAGGAACTTGTCGCGCATGAAACTGACGGCCGAGCTTCCGGCGTTGTCGAACACCAGTTTTATGGCCGTGGTGTCGTTGCCCGCCAGCTGGCTCCATTTGGTTATCCTGCCGTTCAGGATCTCTCCGATCTCAGTCATGGACATTGCTCCTACGTTGTTGTCCTTGTTGGTGATCAGGGCCACGGCGTCGACGGCGATGGGTTTCTGACGCACCACCCTTTTCCATTTGTCTTTCATGTAACGCACTTGGTCCTTGGTGAGTTCTCGGGTCACGATGATGGCCTGCGTGCCGTCGTTCAGCAGCGTGTCGATGGCGGACTGCTCGTCGACGTAGAAGGGGATGATGGAACTGCCGGGGTAGGAATACTCGAAAACCTCGATCTCTTCATCCAGGATCTTCTTGAATCCGTCATCACAGAACACCGTGGCGGTGCCTTTGGCATATTCACCCTTCTTGATCTTGGTGCACGACGCGACTCCGAGGGTTGTGAGAAGCGCGAGCGAATATATCGCGAGTCTGGTCATTCTCATGGTTTCAAATGTTTGGGCTTACGGCGCGTGCCGGGCGGCCTGGTGAATTCTGTCTATTGGATAAAGAAAAGGGGGGAACGGTTTAATTCCTCCCTTGCCTTGTGATATTCCTTGTTCAGTTCATCCCTTTGTAGAGTCTGTAACCCCTGAATACACCGTATGCACAGAGCAGAACTCCGATGATGATTCTTATGGCTGCGCTGTCGATCTGGAAAACATTCAGGAAGAACAAGATGCCTACACCGATGTAAAACAGTATCATAAATATCCCGAACGCCAGTCGTGCCCCCTTGGGCGGCTGTGGGCGGTCATCATAATTACCTCTCATAACTTAATGTTTTTTAATAGTTCTTACTATTTTAACAATCGGCAACGAATTGTGTTCAACGCAGAATGTAAATATCTCAGAGTCTTCAAGGGAAGTCTGAGCGAGCCATTCCGGTTGTAAAATTAATAAAAATTTAGAAAATATTTTAACGATTCCGAAAATATTTTTCGAGAGCAGGCGACGGCGGGAATATTGAAAATACGCTGCATGGCTTATGGAGAAAAAAGAAGGCAGCCATTACGGCTGCCCTCTTCATATTTAGTATAGAATCTCAAATTACTTTGAAGACCACGGGAAGGTTGAAGTAGCTTCGTACGGCTACACCATTGTTCTTACCGGGCTGCCATTTCGGCATCTTCTTGACAACACGGAGAGCCTCGCGGTCCAGGTCTTTGTCGACACCCTTAAGGATGGTTGCCGCACCGATCGATCCGTCCTTCTCGACGACGAACTTCACGATGACACGACCCTGGACGTCGTTCTGCTGTGCTGTCTCCGGATAACGGACATTGTTCGAGAGCCACTTCATCAGGGCTGCCTGTCCGCCAGGGAACTCGGCCTGCTGCTCAACCGCAACGAAAATCTCCTCCTCCTTGGGTTTCTCAGGTTCCGGCTCCTTGACTACGACCTGCTCCTGCACGGCCTGGAACTTGTCGGCATCGTCGCTACCCTCCTGAGTCACGACACCACGGGCGGTGTTGTCCTCCTTCTGGGTATCCATATCCATCACCTCGTTCTTCACCTTGTCGGCGTCCACGATGGCGATCTGGGTCACCTGCACGGTTGCCAGCACCTCTTCGGGTACTGTCACCTCAGGCTGCTCGAACTTCTGCTCTTCCGGTTCTTCGATTTCCTCTTCCTCCTGCTGCTGCTCAGCAAGCTGGGCTGCCATCATCTTCTCACGCTGCTCCTGGAGCTCCAGGGCGGCCTGCTCTGCACGGTACTCGGAATACTTGTTCAATGCCACAACAAGGACACACACCACAGCCAGACCGATCAGCATGAACAACATCGCCATGTTGTGGCGGCGGTCGCTCTTCTTACGGATCTGATATGCGCCGAACTCCTTGTTCTTGTCGGCAAAGATCATGTCATTCCACTCTCTCGATGTCAGATCTACATTACTTTTAGCCATTTCTGCTTGTCTTAAAGGTTAATAAATCCAACATTACTTGTGATGACGGTTCTGATAGTCTATGACCATGACGGAGTCCACCTTGGTCATGTTATCGATCTGGTACTTGGAAATGGAGTTGATCTGCATCTCGTCCAGCACGGCCACGAGGCTGCCGTAGGAAGCCTGGGGAGTGGACTTGATGATGATGACCGGTTTCTTCAGGTTCTCGTCCTTACGCACCTTGGAGGCTGCCTCGTCGTAAGCGGCCTGGGCCTTCTCACGTCCGTCCTTGGTCTCAAGCGAGCCGAAGCCGCCGTTGGCGTACTTCTCCTTCAGCTTGTTCACCTCGGTCAGCACTTCCTTGTTGCGCTGCTGGATTATCTCGCGTATACCGCGGGCTTTGCCTGATTTCTCGTCATTGGTCAGGAACTCCGATTCCTGAAGGTTGTTGTTAGCTGCGATCTGCTCCGGAGTGTCGCCGATACCGGCGTCGCCGCCGGGCTTACCGAAGTAGTAGTAGATAACGGGGACTACCTTGCCGTTGACTGTGTCGACGTCCATCGAGCCGACTTTGCGTTTAGCGTCCAGAATGATGGTCACGGCGTCATCGGCTGATGCCTGCGACATGTTCTCGACGTTGTCCACTTTCTCGTTCGAGGGCAAGGCGATACTCAGTGTCTGCGATTTGATCATAGTCGTACAGAGCATGAAGAATGTGATAAGCAACATGTTCATGTCGACCATAGGCGTGAAATCCACGCGAATCGCCATTTTTTTCTGGTGGCTTTTGCCTTTGCCGCCACCATTGCTTTGTTGAACTTCTGCCATCTTTTTATTCTTCTGCGCCCTTCAGAGCGGTCAATAACGTAAACTTGTTCATGTGGATGGTCTGGAGATTGTCCATCACCATGTGTATCACATCGAAAGCGGTGTTCTGGTCAGCCTTGATGGCGACACCCGAGCCGTCCTTGATGGCCTGTGCCAGGTTGTCGTTGTCGGTCTGACGCATGGCCTTCATCCACATCTGGAATTCGTTGGGCTGCTGCTCGTTCTCGTTCCAGTTGATAGGAATTCCGCTTGTGTGGTTCGGATTCCCGTCGCCTTCCAGCCATTTGTCCATCTGGGTCTGGCCCTCCTGCTGGCTCGCCAGGTCGAGGAACGCGCCCATCTGGTTCAACGGAACACCAAATGTGCCAAGCTTGCTGAAGGCATATTTCTGCTCCTGTGTGAAGCTGATCTTATTCTTATGTGACTCGTTGTAGATTTCGCTCACTTTGTCCAACAACGCCATACGCATCTTTTCGTTGCTCCAGTTCTTGGAGGTATCGTTGTTCATCGAGAGCCAAACCTTCCCTTCGGGATTCACCAGCACCTGCACGAAGTTGGTTTCCTGAACCTTTTCAGGCGAAACCGACGGAGGTGTGATTACCGTGGTGGGTTCCTTGCTAAGGAAGGTCGAAGTCAGCATGAAGAAGGTAAGCAGCAGCACGGTCACATCACTCATCGCCGTCATGTCGATGAATGTGCTCTTCTTAGCTATTTTTACTCTTCCCATTTTTGCTGTCTATTAATCGGTTTGACAATGTGTAGGTGCCGGGATTACTTGTGTGTGGCGGCGTATGTGGCTACGATGGAGAAACCGATTTCGTCGATAGCGTAGGTAAGATTATCGATCTTGTTGGTGAAGAAGTTGTAGGAGATAACGGCGCAGGCACCGGTAGCGATACCGAAGGCGGTGTTCACAAGGGCCTCGGAGATACCTGTTGACAGCTCGGTGGAGTCAGGCGAACCGGAGGATGCCAGAGCCTGGAACGACTTGATCATACCAAGCACGGTTCCGAGCAGACCGACCAGGGTACCCAGGGTGGTCAGTGTGGCGATGATGGGGAGGTTCTGTGACAGACCGGGCATTTCCAGTGCGGTGGCTTCCTCTACCTGGTTGCGCAGGGTGGTCAGCTTCTGCTCCTTGCTCAGTGTGTCGTTTGCCTCTACTTCCTTGTACTTTACGAGAGTGCTGTAAACAACGGAAGCAACCGAACCCTTCTGGGTCTTGCAACGGTTCATGGCAGCGTCGATCTTACCTGCTGCCAGGTCAGCCTTGATGTCAGCGACGAACTTGGTGGTGTTGCCCTTGCCGCTGGCGCTCTTGATGGCGATCCAACGCTCGATGGAGAGCACGATAACGGTGAGCAGCAGGGTCATCAGGATCGGCACGATGAAACCGCCCTTGTAGACTGTACCTGCCAGGTTCAGGGGGTGGCCTGCGGGATCGTTACCCTCGAAGTTGCCGGGGGCGCCAAGACCGAACAGGAAGATGCAGACTGCGACAACGCAGCATGCGATGATGACCAGGAACGCGTTGCGGATGCCGCGGATGTTGCTGATCTTTTCCTCTTTCTTGACTTTGGCTGCTGCCGAAGTCGCTGTGGGCTGGGGAGCCGTGGGTTTCTGAGATTCCATAATCTTTGATTAAGTTTGTTTTGGTTTGTGTATTGGTTAGTATTTCCTTTGTTTCTATCTTGTTCGATCCGAGGGGACCGGCAGTATGTTTTCCGATAATGAAAGTTTTTCGGGTTAATTACATTTTTAAGGATTCGCCTCGAACCTCTCAGCTATCCATGGTTGTTATCATTGCCGATTCTGCGTCGTGTCTCGTTGCTCGGCGATACCGCTACGAACCATTTTCCGTAACTGTCATGCAAAGTTACCAAATTTTTCAAAAACTCAAACATGTTCATCGCTTTTTTTAGCAACAAAACCGCAATTTTATAATAATTTTAGATTTTTGTTCCGGAATGCAGGCATTTTTTAGACAAAATACTGTATTGAGTAAACTGAAGCCGGTCCCGGCGTCAAGGCGTCGGGTCCGGCATGATGAATCAGTCTACGGCATGGTGATCAGCCCTCGATGGCGGCTACTCCGGGCAGGACCTTGCCTTCAATGGCCTCAAGCAGGGCGCCTCCGCCGGTGGAAACGTAGCTGACCTCGTCGGCCAGGCCGAACTTGTTGATGCAGGCCACGGAGTCACCGCCGCCTACCAGCGAGAACGCGCCGTTCTTGGTGGCCTCGACGATGGCGTCGGCTATGGCACGCGAGCCGGCCTCGAACTTCGGGAACTCGAACACTCCGGCGGGACCGTTCCACAGGATGGTCTTGGCCGGCAGGATCACCTCACGGAAAGCCTCGACGGACTTGGGACCGGCGTCCATGCCTTCCCATCCGTCGGGAATATCCATCACGGAGCATACCATCGTGTCGGCGTCGTTGCTGAACTTGTCGCCGGCCACGCAGTCGGTGCCAAGAACCAGGTTCACGCCCTTTTCCTTGGCCATCTTGATGATGTCCAGAGCCAGCTGCAGCTTGTCGTCCTCGACGATGGAGTTGCCGATCTTGCCGCCCTGGGCCTTGGCGAACGTGAAGGTCATGCCGCCGCACAGGATCAGGTTGTCCACCTTGTCCATCAGGTTCTCGATGATGCCGATCTTGGTGGACACCTTGGAGCCGCCCATGATCGCGGTGAAGGGGCGTTTGGCGTTCTTGATGATGTTGTCTACGGCCTTTACCTCCTTCTCCATCAGGTATCCCAGCATCTTGTGGTCGGCGTCGAAGAAGTCGGCCACTACGGCGGTGGAGGCATGACGGCGGTGGGCGGTGCCGAACGCGTCGTTGACGTATACGTCGGCATACCCGGCCAGTGTCTTGGCGAACTCCTTCTGACGCTCCTTCATCTCCTTCTTGGCTGCGTCATATCCGGGGTCGTTCTTGTCGATTCCCACGGGCTTGCCTTCCTCCTCGGGGTAGAAGCGGAGGTTTTCCAGCAGCAGGACCTCGCCGGTCTTCAGCTCCTTGGCGGCGTCGGCGGCCTTGGCGCAGTCGGGAGCGAACTGCACGGGTACTCCCAGTGCCTTGGCCACGGCATCCTGGATCTGCGACAGGCTCAGCTTGGGATTGACCTTGCCCTTGGGCTTGCCCATGTGCGACATCAGGATCAGCGATCCGCCATCGTTCAGAATCTTCTTCAGCGTGGGGAGGGCGCCGCGGATACGGGTGTCGTCTGTAATCTTGCCGTTTTCATCCAGGGGCACATTGAAGTCTACGCGCACCAGCGCCTTCTTGCCCTTGAAGTTGTAATCTTCGATCTTAGCCATAATGAAATGTGTCTAATTTTATAGGGTTTATATTGTCTGTACTCTACGGTAGGTCTTGATTCGTCTGTACTCTATACGTCGGGTCCTTTCAGTCTGCAAATTTACGAATTTTTTTTGATATTGTCAATTTGGATTAACTTTGCAGTGCGAAACCTTTCAAGAAGTTTCCGCAACCACCGTAGAATAAGAACAAAAAACCATCCGGCCGAGGTGCCGGAATTAACTAAAAATGGATGATATTAAGATACTTTCGGAATTATACGCTCGTCATTACGGATGCGCTCCCCGGACGGTGACGCGCCTCGGGGCGTCGGGCGGGGACCGGGTCTATTACCGGCTCAGGTCGGACCGCGGTTCCTGTATAGGGGCCAGGGGGGACTCGCTCCGCGACTGCGAGGCGTTCGTGCGTCTGGCCGGGGTCTTCGCGTCGCACGGCATTGCGGTGCCGCAGGTTTACGCCGTATCCTGCGACTGCATGCACTACATACAGCAGGACCTGGGCGACGAGTCCTTGTTCTCGTTGATCGGCAAGCCGGAGTGGCGTGACATGGCCGAGAAGACCCTGCGGGAACTGGTCATGTTGCATACCGTCCCGGAGCGGGACTGGAAGGACGCCGTAGGATATGGACCCTTCTCGCGGCGCCAGGTGATGTGGGATCTGAACTATTTTAAATATGAATATCTTAAGGCGTGCGATGTCCCCTTCGACGAGGACCGGCTTGAGGATGATTTCCAGAGCCTGTCGTCGGTGCTGGACAGTGCCGTAACCGGGCCGCGGGCCTTCATGATGCGCGATTGTCAGAGCCGCAACGTGATGGTATGCGGAAGGGAACCCTACCTGATAGACTTCCAGGGAGGGCGCAAGGGACCGGTGGTATATGACCTGGTGTCCTTCCTGTGGCAGGCCAAGGCTCGGATCGCCCCGGATGTCCGGATGGATCTGACGGAACTGTACGCCTCGCTCTATGCCGATGCGACAGGAACGCCCGTGTCAGTTATAACCGATGCCGTGCCGGTCATGGCCATGTTCCGTACGCTTCAGGTGCTGGGCGCATATGGATTCCGCGGAATCGTCCAGAAACGGGCGCATTTCATCGAGAGCATCGCCCCCGCGTTGGAGAATCTGGACAACCTGTGCCGACTTGACTTCATGGACGGGTACCCGGAATTGCGGCGTGTCTGCAAGTACGCCGTGAGCCATTCTCCGATACCCGCAACGCATCCGGGTCTGTTGGTCAAGGTTTTCAGTTTCTCGTACAAGCGTGGATATCCTGTGGACCTGACCGGCAATGGCGGCGGATTCATGTTCGACTGCCGCGGCATGCACAATCCCGGACGTTACGATGAATACAAGCCGTTGACAGGACTTGACCGGCCCGTCCGTGATTTCCTTGAGGACAGGGGAGAGGTGGGACCATTCATCCAGGGGGCGGTGGATATGGTTTCCCCGGCTGTCGAGACATATTTGCGTCGGGGATTCTCGGACCTGCAGGTGGGGTTCGGCTGCACCGGCGGACGACATCGCTCCGTATATTGCGCCGATGGTTTCGCACGCTATGTCGCAGAGCGGTATCCTGAAGCCACCGTCATGCTGATCCACCGAGAGCAGGGCATTACTGAAACATTCAATACAAAAGAAAATAAATGAAAGCGATGATAATGGCGGCAGGCCTGGGCACACGGCTCAAGCCCTGGACGTTGACGCATCCCAAGGCTCTGGTGCCGGTGGAGGATGTGCCTGTGCTGGAACGGCTGTTGCTGAAGCTTCGAAATGAGGGATTCGACCATATCGTCGTGAACGTCCATCACTTTTCGGACCAGGTCAAGGAGTTCCTGGCGGCGAGGGATTACGGTGTCAGGATAGACGTCAGCGACGAGACGGACAGGCTGCTGGATACGGGCGGAGCGTTGAGGAAGGCGTCACCGCTTCTTTCAGAGGATGACGGACCGGTGCTGGTGCACAACGTTGATATCCTCAGCAACGAGGACCTCGGCAGGCTGGTGCACATACACAATGACACCGGAGCCGACATCACGTTGCTGACCAGTCCCCGGGAGTCCTCGCGCAGGTTGGTGTTCCGTCCAGGCGGTACGTTGGCGGGATGGCGCAACATCCAGACAGATGAATACCGTCCGGCAGGATTCGTGCCGGAAGCATGTATGGTCCAGGAAGCCTTCAGCGGCATATATGTGGTGGGAGCAAAGGCTTTGGCCGATATCGCAGAATACGGCGGCAGGATAGGGGACGATAGGTTTCCGATAATGGACTACCTGCTGTCGTATCCGTCGGGAATAGAGATCCGGCGTCACAGCGACCCGCGCCTCCGGCTCCTTGACATAGGGAAGCCAGACGCGCTGGCGCGAGCCAAGGAATATCTTTGACTTAAAGACAAGCCCCGCACGCCTCTTGCGAGACGCACGGAGCCTTAGGACCCTTACGGGGAAATCAGAATGCTGTGAGACTGTGCAGGCGGCCTCATTATGTCACCAGGTTGGAGAGGTTACATATGCGGTCTGTGATATTGACGGCTTACATTGGCCTTGTTTACATAGAACTGGCACACGCAGCCAACGATCAGGAATACTATCGCCAGAGCGCCCAGGATCCATGTGACGGTTACGCCGGCTGTAAAGCAAGAGACGATGAGCAGGATCGAACCGATGATATAGGAAACGATGGATAGTGTTTTCATAATATTAAAATGTTGAATTAAGACTTGTTATACCTTATAAACAATCGGGAATGGGAAATTCCTCTTTTCACAGATGTTAAAATCCATGCATGATGGTTAATGACCCTGCATGCGTATGCATGGGGAGCGTGCCGGAGAGGCAAGGGGATAAAAACGAAACCACGGCCCGCTGGGGTCGTGGTTTCTGTCGATGGGTTGTGCGGTTACTCTGCAGGAGTCTCTGCGGGAGCGTTCTCAGACTCGTGAGCGGCCTTGGCGGCAGCCTCCTCGGCAGCGAGTTTCTCTGCGCGCTTCTTGGCTACGGCCTCGCCTTTCAGGCGGTTCTTCTCGACCTCGGCGTCCATGCGGGCCTTGGCCTCCTCGGCAGCCTTGGCTGCCTTCTTGGCGTTGAAGTTGGCTACTTCCTTGTCGCGGGCAGCCTTCCATGCGTCGAAACGCTTCTGGGCCTCCGCCTCGTCGAAGGCGCCTTTCTTGACGCCGCCACGCAGATGTTTCATCAGCATCACACCCTCCTTGGAGAGCAGTGAGCGTACTGTGTCGGTGGGCTGTGCGCCCTGTTCTACCCAATACAAAGCACGGTCGAAGTCTAAACTTATTGTAGCAGGATTAGTGTTCGGATTATATGAACCTATCCTCTCAATAAATCTACCATCACGTGGTGCCCTGCTATCGGCGACTACAATGGGATAGTAAGCGTAGCCTTTACGGCCATGACGCTGCAATCTGATTTTTGTTGCCATAAACTTGCCGGTTTATTGATTTGGTTAGTCGCAAACTTCCTCTCCGGTCGGTCCGGACTTCGTTTTGCGAGTGCAAAGTTAATTCTATTTCCTCAAATCACCAAGTTTTTGAACTTTATTTTGTAATTTTGCAGAGATATTTGAACAAAAATGGGGTCTGATGCCCCAAATCAGGACAGAATAATGGCTAATAACAGTCTGTTGGACCGTCTTGACGGTCTGGAATCGCGATTTGATGAAGTGTCCACGCTGATCACCGACCCGTCGGTGATAGGCGACCAGCCGCGATATGTGAAGCTTACCAAGGAGTATCATGACCTGGAGCAGATCCTGAAGGTCAGGAACGAGTATGCCTCGGCTCTGGACACAATCGAGGAATCCAGACAGATTCTCGGCACGGAGGATGACGACGAGATGCGTCAGCTGGCCCGCGAGGAGCTTGAGGCCGCGCAGGCCCGCATCCCGAGGCTGGAGGAAGAGATCAAGATCCTGCTGATACCGGCCGATCCCGATGACGTGAAGAATGCCGTGGTGGAGATCCGCGGCGGCACGGGTGGCGACGAGGCCGCTCTGTTCGCCGGCGACCTGTTCCGTATGTACCAGAAGTTCGCCGAGAGCAAGGGGTGGCAGCTGGCGGTCAGTTCATGCTCCGATGGCGCGGCCGGCGGATTCAAGGAGATAGTGTTCACCCTGACCGGCGCGGGCGTGTATGGAATCATGAAATACGAGTCAGGAGTCCACCGCGTGCAGCGCGTTCCGGCCACGGAGACTCAGGGACGGGTTCATACGTCGGCTGCCACTGTGGCGGTGCTGCCTGAGGCGCAGGAATTCGAGGTGGAGATCCACGAAGGGGAGATAAAGTGGGATACCTTCCGTTCCGGCGGCGCCGGCGGCCAGAACGTCAACAAGGTGGAGTCCGGCGTGCGCCTGCGATACAACTGGAAGAACCCCAACACCGGCAAGGTGGAGGAGATCCTGATCGAATGTACCGAGACCCGCGACCAGCCCAAGAACAAGGAGCGCGCGCTGGCGCGGCTGCGTACCTTCATCTACGACCGCGAGCATCAGAAGTATCTCGACGACATCGCCTCACGGCGCAAGACAATGGTCAGCACCGGCGACCGTTCAGCCAAGATACGCACCTACAACTATCCTCAGGGACGTGTGACCGACCACCGAATCAACTACACCATCTACAATCTCCAGGGATTCGTAGGCGGCGACATCCAGGAATGCATTGACCGACTGATCGTGGCCGAGAACGCCGAGAAACTGAAGGCCTCGGAACTCTGAGGTCCCGAAGCCTTCCTGCCTTGTCTGTCACGCCGCCGTCTGCCTATGCCGAGGCGGTGTTTTTGTTCTCGTGGTCGAGGGTCTCGTACACGGAGTGGCGTGAGATGAACTCAGGCACGATCTCCTTCATGTGGCGTACAATGGTCATGTCGTCGTCCTTCAGGCTGGACTTGAACAGTTTGTCGATCTCCACGCACACCTCGTTGTAGTCATACTCGCGGACGCTGGCTATCTTGATCTTGGGGTGGTAGGTGGGCTTGGTGGTCTCCTGCTCGTTCAGGACCTCTTCGTACAGTTTCTCGCCGTCGCGCAGGCCCACGAACTCGATCTTGACGTCCTTGGCGCCCGACAGGTCGATCATGCGCTGCGCCAGGTCGACGATCTTGACAGGCTTGCCCATGTCGAACACGAAAATCTCGCCTCCGTTGCCCATGGTACCGGCCTCCAGCACCAGTTTGCAGGCCTCCGGAATCAGCATGAAGTAGCGGATTATGTCCTTGTGGGTCACTGTGACAGGACCGCCCTTGCGGATCTGTTCCTTGAACAGAGGGATTACCGAGCCGTTGGAGCCGAGCACGTTTCCGAAACGCGTTGTGACGAATTGCGTCTGTCCCGGAATCCTCTTCTCCTTGATTGCCTTGTCCAGACTCTGGACGTAGATTTCGCAGATGCGTTTGGAGCAACCCATCACGTTTGTGGGGTTCACGGCCTTGTCGGTGGATACCATCACGAACTTCTTGGTGCCGTATTTCACGGCCAGGTCCGCTATGATGCGCGTGCCTTCCACATTGTTGCGGATGCTTTCGCCGGGATTGTCCTCCATCATCGGCACATGCTTGTAGGCCGCGGCGTGGAACACATAATCCGGCCTGTACTGGTCGAAGATCTCCTCCATGCGGCATTTCATTGCGATGTCGCTGACTATGGTCTCGGCCTGGATCTGCGGCCAGCGGTTCTTCATCATCAGCCTGACGTCGTGCAGAGGGGTCTCTGCCTGGTCGATCAGTATCAGGTTGCCTGGCTGGAACATCGCGATCTGACGGACGATCTCGCTTCCGATGCTGCCGGCCGCGCCTGTGATCATGATGCTCTTGCCTTTCAGCAGCTTGCCCACGGCGGCCAGGTCGATCTCGATCTTGTCGCGCGGCAGCAGGTCCACGATGTCCACTTCCTTCAGCTGGCTGTGGTCCAGACGGCTCTTGCCGTCCCATTCCTGTTCGTTGGGCATCATCATTATCTTGACGCCCGCGCGTGTCAGCATGTCCACCATTTCCTGGTTGTTGGTGATGGCGTCGTTCTTGCGCGGCGACACCAGCAGCGTATGCACTCCCTTGGACAGCATGGTCTGCACCACGTTCTTGCCGTTGGCGTATACGGGAACTCCCATCAGCTGGTGGCCCGGCATGTCCTGGCCGTCGGAGATGAAGCCGCACAGGTCGTATTCCTTGATGCTGTTGTTGCGGATGCTCTTGGCCAGGCCTACCCCGCCGTCCTTGGTGCCGTAGATGAACACCGGATGCAGGCGGAACATGCGGAAGGGGTGTCGTAAAGAATCTTCACCACCACCCTGAGCGTCCACATCATCACCGTGGCCAGCAGAGCCGAGATAATCAGGTCGCGCATCCGGATGGGGTATAGCCATCCGTCCGAATGGCATATGTACTTCATGAAGGCTATGAGTCCGAGTCCCACCAGCATGGCGCACCCCACGCGCTGCAGGTCGACGAACGAAGAGTAGCGTATCACCCCGCTGTATGTATGGAACAGTTTGAAGCCGATTATATAGAAAATCAGATAGAACAGGAATGCCGCGAAAATATGACTGAAGTGGTCCACGGTTGGGTATATGCCGTTCATCAGTGCGTAGACGACTATGTCTGCGAACAGGACTGTGACGCAGTCCGTGATGAAGATGCACCAAAGCGGCATGGTGCGTTTGGAGAAGTACCAGTTTACAAGTTTTGAAAGCATCTTAATTGGGTCCCATGTTTACAGTTTCTCTTGCGTGTGTTCCATACAGAATGTTTGTGTGTTGTATGACGCGGGCGCAAAAGTAGTAAATTTTATTGAGAAAGGCAAGAATTTGCGGACAAACCGACCAATATTCCTGCTGGTGTACAATATATTGCCTGTCGTGGTTATATACATTGGTATTATGCCGCGGATTGCAGGGGACACACCCATACAGGCTTGGGATGGGAGAGGGGCTGCTTCGTGGCCGGGTGATATAATGAAAAAAAGGATTACCGACCATGACTGGAGAGTAATCCTTTAGGTAGTCGATCCGGGACTCGAACCCGGGTCTCCACCGTGAGAGGGTGGCGTGCTGACCGCTACACTAATCGACCGTTTGTCTGCTCGCAATCGCTCTTGATTGCCGTGTCATCAGGTCTCTGTCCCTTTTGACGATGCAAAATTAGGCATAATTTCTGAGACTGCCAAATTTTGGAGCAAAAATTTATCAAAAAAATTCAGTCAATCTCTATCACAAGACCGTCATAGGCGGGGTGGACGTTGTCCGGAAGTCTGGAATCCAGTTCGTTATGAGTTCCGGCGTCATGGTTCATGTGGGTCAGGAAAACTTTTTCCGGTTTCAGTTCCTCCACCAGGTCCAGGGCCTCCCGGATTGTGAAATGGGCGAAGTGGTCCTGGTCGCGCAGGGCGTTTACTATCAGCACGCGCAGCCCGGTCAGTTTTTCCTTCTCGCGATCGTCGATGTGCTTGGCGTCGGTGATATAGGCGAAATCACCAATACGGTATCCGAATATCGGCTTGCTGCCGTGCAGCACCTCCACCGGCTCGATCTTGAGCCCGTTGATGAAGAATGGATAATTGTCGATGACGCGCATGTCGAATTTGGGCACTCCGGGGTAGGGGTTGTCCTGGAAGCAGTATGCCAGCCGCTGGCGCAGGGAGGTGTCGACATCCTTGCGAACATACAGTGGCAGGTCTCCGTAGGCGCAGAAGGGGCGCAGGTCCTCGATTCCTCCGATATGGTCGAAGTGGGTATGGGTGATCAGCACGGCGTCCACGTCCATGACATGGTTATTCAGGGCCTGCTGGCGGAAGTCTGGGCCTGCGTCGATCAGCAGGCTCATGCCGTGGGTCTGCACCAGTACTGACGCGCGTGTGCGTTTGTCGTGCGGGTCGGTGGACCGGCAGGTGTCGCATTCGCATCCCGCCTCGGGAACGCCCTTGGAGGTGCCGCTTCCCAATACGGTCACCTTGATGGTGGTGTCGATGTAGTTGACCTCAGGTTTCAGGTCGACGTGGTATCTGCGTCTCACCGCCGAGCGGACAGCCTCGGCCACGTCGGCCACGTCCCTGGCTGTGGCGTTCCCTGTGTTGACAATCACCAACGGCTGTTTGTCCCACACGCTGGCGCCCCCGGAGCGGTATCCCTTCATTCCGGCGTGGTCGATCAGCCATGCCGCGGACAGCTTCATGTGGTTCTCGTCGACGGGATGGGCCGAGATCCTCTCTCCTGTCTGTATGCAGAGGCTCTCGTAGTGCTTCAGGCTGATCACCGGATTCTTGAAGAAACTTCCCACGCTGCCGGTCACGGCGGGGTCCGGCAGTTTCTCGTTGCGTATGCGGCGGATTTCCTCCGCCACCTCGCGGATGGTCGGCTCATGTCCCAGGCGGTCGCGCAGGTCATGCAGGGGGCCGTATTCCAGGTTGGCGGCGCGGTCGGATGGGTTGAGGCGGAAGCATACCCTCATTACTATATACCTTTCCTTCCCGGCATGCTTGAAGAAGGAGTCACGGTATCCGAACCTGCACTCGGCGTTGGTGAACCGGCGGCTCCTGCGTGTCAGCGTATCGAAGCACTCCACGCTGTAGACCACATCCTTGGCTTCCGCGCCGTATGCGCCGACGTTCTGCACAGCCGACGCCCCCACGCTGCCCGGTATGCCGGCCATGTTCTCCACACCGCCCAGCCCGTGCTCCACGCACCAGTCCACGAACTTGTCCCACACCACGCCCGCGCCCGCGATGACGTAGACGGTCTCGGGATTCTTGTCGTAACGGACTATCCCGTCTATGCGCGAGTGCAGCACCAGCCCGTAGTAATCGTGCATGAACAGCAGGTTGCTGCCTCCTCCAAGGTTCAGCACCTCGTTGTTCAGGAACGTCTCCGTACGCGATATCCTCAGCAGTTCCTCCTCGCTGCCGTATTCGGCGTAGTAACGAGCCTTGACGGGAATGCCGAACGTGGTCAGCGCCGTTATGTCCTTGTTCTCTTCGATATTTATGGCTTTCATTTCCTTTCTTTGTTGTCAACCAGTTTGTCGTCCACGAACAGCAGGTATTTGCCGTCGGCGTATTTCCAATAGTCCACCAGTGTGTCCCAGTTGTGGCCTCGCTCCACCTCCTTTGGGTTGCCGATGGACAGTTTCACCTCCTCCTTGGTCATGCCGGCGGCCACCTTGCCGTTGCATATCAGTTCCCAGGTTTCCGGCAGGATGTCGGGATAGCGTTCCTTGGGGTCGGATAGCGAGAAGAGTGATGAGAACTGTCGCGAGCCGTGATTGCCCTTGCCGTCGGCCATGTTCATCGGCACGGAAGCGGTGCGGGTGCCGTCGCTGAAGATGACGGTGAGGGGGAACGCCGTGGAGCCTGGCAGCACTTCCTGCACGGTCACGGGTATGAACTTGGCGCCCCGGAGCAGGTTGCCGTGGCCGTCGTACCACAGTCCGGTCTTGGTCCACAGCCTGCGTCCGTCCAACATCACGCGGAAGGCGTCCACCATGTCCAGGTCGATCATCATGGGCAGGTCGCTCCATACTGTCGAGCCGATGTCCTTTAAGTCTCGGCGCGAGGGGTATCTCAGTGTCAGCCCTGAGGGCTCGTGCAGGAATCGGATCACTCCGATGCTGCCGCCGGCAGGAGTGGACTGCGACTCGATCCCCTGGAACGTCACCACAAGGCGCGCCAGCGAGTCTCCGTGCGAGCGCCGCCCCTGCGCGTCAAGTACCTCATACAGCAACGATGCCTTGGAATCGGTCAACATGAATTTCTTGCCTACGCTCCAACGGGCCAGCGGCTGCGGGACGATGGAGTCGGCCATGCTGTCCTCGCGGACAGGCTGCAGAAGCTGCCGGTCAGCCCGTGTCGGGGTGATCTTTTTGGTACTTTCGATTCCTGTGTTGCAGGAGACGAAAAAAACAATCGCTCCTAATATGTAAAATATAAGTCTGAATTTCAATCTATTGCGTGTTTTGTTCCAACGGTTTTGACGTAAAACCGCCTGCAAATTTAGAAAAAATTCGCGATTTTTTTGGTCAGTTTATAAATTTTGTGTAATTTTGCACTCGCAAACGGCGGGATAGCTCAGTCGGTTAGAGCGTCGGATTCATAACCCGGAGGTCCCGAGTTCAATTCTCGGTCCCGCTACAAAAGGATGCACAATACATTGTGTGTCCTTTTTTCTTTTATAATTGTTCTACCGGTATAGGGACGTTACAGGGACGTGGTATTGCTTGCTGATTGTTTTCAGTCCCTCCAGGAAACAGTGCCCAAAAGAAGAGATGATATGATGACGATGTATGAGAAACTCATGATGCTGCCGATATTCAAGGGCATGAACCCTGAGCAGATGTCGGTGTTCCTTGAAAAGACGCACCTGGAATTCAACACCCACGAGACAGGCTCTGTGATAGTGTCGCGTGGCGGGGAATGTGACAGGCTGTATTGCATCCTGTCCGGGAGGGTGCAGTGCATCTATCCTCTGTCCGGTGATAATGTGCGGCTGGCTGCCGAATACGGTTGCGGCAAGGTCATCGGTCTTGACCGGCTCTACGGCATGGATACACGTTACGGTGTTGTGGTCAAGGCCCTGGAGGAATGCGGGACCATGAGTTTCGGCAAGAGCCAGTATATGTCGTTGATCCAGTCCAACCAGATCTGCACCATGAACTATCTGAACATGCTCAGTTACCGCTGCCAGCGAGCCGTGCAGGCCATGGAGAGACTGTTGCCCGCCAGCCTGACCGGGCAGCTTGCCATGGCCGTGGCCATCCTGACGGACCGCGACAGCCAGCGCATCCTGGTGCAGGACGCCGAGCGTCTGATGGAGGGGGACTGCCACGCGGAACTCGACAGCCTGATCGAGTCCGGACTGATGCGCCGCATCTCGGAACACATGGTGGAGATTCCCTTGCGTGCCGCTTTCCTGGACCATGCCGAGGCATTGTCGCAGTGTGAATCCGAATGATTTCCGGACGTGCCGGGATAAAATTTTTGGCGTTATTGCAAAATTTCGTAATTTTGTGATTAAGTTAAGCAACCAAACCTGAGAGTAATGACAGCTTCAGTAAAGATCAAGACACGCCTGGCGGTGATGAATTTCCTTGAGTTCGCCGTGTGGGGCGCCTACCTCATCTCCATGGGAATGTTTCTGGGGTCGCACGGCCTCGGCAGTGATGTGTTCTGGTTCTATACGGTCCAGGGCCTTGTGTCAATAATAATGCCGGCCCTGATGGGTATGGTTGCCGACCGATGGATACCGGCCCAGCGGACCCTGGCTTTATGTCAACTGATAGCCGGCGCGATGATGATGGTCACCGGATACCTGGCCGACAGTCAGCTTGCCGCCGACGGCACACTGAGTTTCGGACTTATATTCACCACCTATACCATATCGGTGGCGTTCTTCATGCCCACCATCGGACTCAGCAATTCAGTCGCGTTCAATGTGCTGTCGCAGAACCATCTGGACACCGTGCGGCATTTCCCGGTGATCCGCGTGTTCGGAACGGTCGGCTTTATATTCGCCGAACTGTTCGTGAACTTCGTCTCCGTGGGCGGCCAGCCCATCCAGTTCACCGCCGCTCAGTTCCATACCTCGGGAATCTTCAGCGTCATCCTGGCGCTATACTGCCTGACACTGCCCGACTGCCCCGTCAACCGGGGGGAGGCCCGATCGCTTGCCGAGGCGCTCGGCTTCAAGGCGTTCAGGCTGTTCAAGTATAAAGACATGGCCATATTCTTCATCTTCTCGATGCTGCTGGGAGTGTCCCTGCAGATCACCAACAGCTACGGCTCGTCGTTCATCAACTTCTTCGACAATCCGCAGCTGCCGCAGTTCGCCCAGGGTTTCATGGACGGATGGTGGGCGCGCAACCCTACGTTCCTGATTTCCATCTCGCAGTGCGCCGAGGCCCTCTGCATACTGGCCATACCGTTCTGCCTCAGAAGGTTCGGCATCAAGGGCGTCATGCTGATCGCTATGTTCGCATGGGTCCTCCGTTTCGGATTCTTCGGCATCGGCGACACCAACTTCCCCGGCGTGGTGTGGCTGCTGCTATCCTGTCTGGTCTATGGCGTGGCGTTCGACTTCTTCAACGTCTCCGGCGGTCTCTATGTCGACAGCCGCACGGATCCCGCCCAACGCAGCGCGGCCCAGGGTCTGTTCATGCTGATGACCAACGGCATCGGCGCATCCTTGGGTACTTACATCGCGGGCACGTTCGTGGTGAACAGGTTCGTGAACGCCCCGGGGCTGACCTTGGACCAGCAGCTGCAGGGATGGCATGCCTCCTGGCTGATTTTCGCAGCCTACGCATTGGTGGTCGGTGTCTTGTTCTGGATCATATTCCGCGATAATTCGGAGAAGCAGGTCCAGCCGGCGCCCGGCGGGGAGGAACGTCAGATGGAACTGGCTCAGGAAACCAATCCCGGACTTTGATGATAAGGTTCTATTCCCCAGACATCCTGACCACGGGCAAGTTGCCGGAGGATGAGTCGGGCCATTGCGTGCGTGTCCTGCGGATGCGTGCCGGGGCCGAGATCGAGACTGTTGACGGTGCCGGTAACGCGTACACCTGTATCATGACTGACGCCAATCCCCGGGGCGTGTCCCTGGAGGTGACGGAGAGGCGTCAGGAACCCAGACAGTGGAACGGGCGGCTTACGCTGGCTGTGGCTCCCACCAAGAACGCCGACCGTATGGAATGGCTTGTCGAGAAGGTGGTGGAGATGGGTGTGGACCGGATCGTACTGCTGCGTTGCGAGCATTCGGAACGCAAGGTGATGAAGCCTGACCGTCTGACGCGGATCATGGTGTCGGCCATGAAGCAGTCGCTTAAGGCCACGTTGCCCGTGCTGCGAGGCCCTGTGCCTTTCAGCGAGTTCATGGCGGAGACTGTAGGGAGCGACGCCTGCAAGGTGTTTGGCTATTGCTCTCCTTCTGTGCCGCGCCGTGACTTCGGTAATGTCTATACGCCCGGTTCCGACCTGGTGGTAATGATAGGCCCGGAGGGGGATTTCAGCCCTGAGGAGGTGGAGAAGGCCATGGAGGCGGGGTATGTTCCCGTTACGTTCGGCAAGTCCAGACTCAGGACGGAGACGGCGGCTCTATATGCCGTGGCGGCGTTCCATGTATTGAATAATAAAGAGGACTGAGCCTGTTCGTGGGCTCACCCGAATCAACATAAACGAAATGAACGAAGAGAATATAGGCGCTTACCTTAACGGGAGCGCATCAGGCAATTTATTCCTGTTGGCGGGTCCCTGTGTGATCGAAGGGGAGGAGATGGCGCTCGACATCGCGGAAAAGATGTGCCGCTACACTTCGGATCTCGATATTCCCTACGTGTTCAAGGGGAGTTACCGCAAGGCCAACCGCAGTCGCATGGACTCGTTCCAGGGCATCGGCGACGAGAAGGCGCTGAAGATACTGCGCAAGGTTCGCGAGACGTTCCACATACCGGTTGTGACGGATATTCATTCAGCCCCGGAGGCAGCCATGGCCGCCGAGTATGTCGACATCCTGCAGATTCCTGCTTTCCTGTGCCGTCAGACAGATCTGCTGGTAGCGGCAGCGAAGACAGGCAGGTTCGTCAACATCAAGAAAGGACAGTTCCTGGCTCCGGAGTCGATGCAGTTCGCCGTGGCCAAGATACGCGAGTCGGGCAACGACGCTGTTGCTGTGACGGACCGAGGCACGTTCTTCGGTTACGGAGACCTGGTGGTGGATATGAGGGGCATACCGGTGATGCGCCGCACGTGCGGCTGTCCGGTGATAATGGACGTCACGCACTCGCTGCAGCAGCCCAACCGAGCCGACGGCGTAACCGGCGGCAAGCCGGAACTGATCGAGACCATCGCGCGTTCGGCCGTTGCCGCAGGTTGCGACGGTCTCTTCATGGAGACCCATCAGGATCCCTCCGTTGCCAAGAGCGACGGAGCGAATATGCTTCCGTTGGCCCAGGTGCCTGAATTGCTGCGCAGACTGACCGTGCTGCGCGTGGCCGTCAATGAGATCTCACGCTGAGGGCGTGGAGCCGGTCTGGCTGGACTGATCCGTGGAATTTGACTGGCCGGTCGGATTTGCCGGGCCGTCGTTTTCCCGGGGAGTCGGTTGGTCATCGTGATGATGATGGTGTCCGGGGTCCACGGCACCCACCTGCAGTATCTGTGCCGGAGTCTTGGAATACAGCCATGATGGCGGAATGCCCGGGTTCATAGGCGTTCCCGACTGCTGGTAGAACGGATATGGTATACCCTGGACATACTCCGGACTCTTGCCCGGACTGAGGTATCCGTCGATCAGGGTGTCGCGTCCCGATGGATTCTCGAAGATGTACAGATGGAATTTATACATCATGACGGCGATGTGCTCGAATACGGAGGCCATGATTCCCTCGTACGGAATCCACGAGGAGGTGGAGGTGAAACAGTATATCTGTAACGGAATCCCGGCGGCGGTCTGTGCGAGTGTGGTGACGAACAGGTCGCTGGTCTGCGATATGTTGGGATTCTGCCGCAGCCACATCACCATGTAGGCCCGGAACATGCCCAGATTCGTGTCGATGGTTCCGTCGGCCAGTCCCTCGCTGTTCTTGACATCCTCGGTTTTGCCGGCGTCGCGTTGCCTTATCTTGGCGTCGATCCAGTCCGCCATCAACGGTATTTTCCTGAATTCCTGAAGCATCTGGTCAGTTGTCTCAACCACGCTGTCGGCATCGATCATGTACGACCGCTGTATGCGGCGCGTGTTGGACTGCTGCATATTCCGGTAGTTGGTGAAACCGTTGGTTATCAGATTATACGGCGCAACGGTCGTGACTGTGAGGTCCCAGTTGACTATCTTGACTGCCGTCAGCGAGACTTCCGACACGGTGCCGTTGGCGTTGCTGTTCGGCACGGCTATCCAGTCGCCCACATGCAGCGAGTCGTTCTGCGCGAGCTGGACGCCGGCAACCAATCCGAGTATCGAGTCCTTGAATATCAGCATCAGTACGGCTGCGAAGGCTCCAAGTCCGGCAAGCAATGTGGCCGGAGACTTGTTGATTAGTACTGCCATGACGATTATCGTGGCCATGATCCATAGGAATATCTTGATGATCTGGACAATTCCTTTCAACGGAAGTCTCCTGGTGTTCTCACGCTGGTCCAGATGCAGCCAGATGCATTCGGCCAGTGTGCACATTGAGTAGGTGAATATGATCACCACGTACACCCAGCTGAGTCGTGTCAGCCATGTGGCGATCGTCACATGCTCGTATAGGGTGAACTGGATTAGGATCAGGAACACGAACGGCGGTATTATGCGGCAGATCTTGATGAAGAAATGCCTTTCCAGCAGGAGGTTGTACAAGGATTGAGGAGCCTTGAACCTGATGTGCCTCAGCGCCAGGACCATCAGGGCCTTGATCACCCAGCCTAATCCGAACGCCACGCCGAACACGACTATGGAGTAGACAGCAACGAAGGCATCAGTGCTGTGTGATATGTGAAGGAGGTCAAGAATCCAGTGCGAGAAACGCATCAGGAGCCTTGCGATGGCGTAAGTGCTTTCCTCCCCGTAATTGGTGACGAGGGATATTTTAGGCATCACCTCCTTGGAGGCTTCGATAAAGGCCGGTATGCTCATAATCGGTACAGTTTACAGTGGCGGACGCTTCAGTATATAATAATGCCTCATTATATTTATGGAGTGTCAGCTTGGATTTTCTGTCAGTTCAACAAAAAAAAAGGCCGGATGGTTCTATGCAGGTGCCGCGTCGGCTGCGGGAGGTATGACTTATAGGACTTATATCATTTCTCAGTCCGGTGTTCCTGAATCGTCATTACAGAATGCTCATAATGGGAGAGTTATTTTGAATTAACATATTTTTACATTTGACGCGGCAGGTTTTTGCACACTTTTCGCAGTGTGTGCAGTTGCTGTAAAAATATGTTGTAAAACATAATTTCGGTGTAAGTAATTAAGTTGACGGCTGTTGAGTGTAGAAATACACTTATTTCGGGGCGATGTTAAGAAAAAATAACATAAAATAATTGGTTTATGTGCATTGTTTTGCTTAACTTTGAATCGGACACAATCAGAAATCTTAAAAATTGTTTAGAAAATCATGGAGCGTACGTTAGTGATATTGAAGCCCGGCTGCGTGGAGCGCAACCTGATCGGAGAGGTTATAAGCCGTATTGAGAAACGTGGACTTATAATCTGCGGAATGAAGATGATGCAGCTCGACGAGCCTCTGCTTCGCGAACACTACGCACACCTGGTGGACAAGCCCTTCTTCCCGGATATCGTCAAGGCCATGACGGCCTGTCCGGTGGTTGTGATGTGCCTTCAGGGAGTTGACGTCGTGAGCGTATTCCGCGCCATGACGGGTGTGACCAACGGCCGGAAGGCCGAACCCGGGACAATTCGAGGAGACCTGAGCATGAGCGGATCGCTCAATATTATACATGCATCGGATTCGGTTGAGAATGCCAATATCGAGATTGCACGCTTCTTCAAGCCCGAGGAGGTATTCGACTACAAACCCGCGACCATGACATTCATCTACGGCCCCGAGGAACTGTAAACCGACCGGACAACCCAAGGATATGATACAGTTCAAGAAGATATTAAGTGGAGCGTTGATGCTGGCGATGGTTGCCGCAGGAGCGCAGGCCCAGACCATCAAGTCACGCAATCCCCACTCACAGGCACACAAGCAGCTCCTGGCCACACAGTCCAAGAGTTCCGACCAGATCAAACTAATCGAACAGAACACATTCATCGACCTGATCGAGGACCTCGAGCCCGAGATCGACATCTACACCGAGGGATGGAATTCCCGGAGTGTCAATCCGTTCAAGGAGAAGGATGTTCCCCACAGCAAGGTAATCGATGTGACGGAGTATGTAATGCCGTGCAAGAGCAACCGCGTCACCTCCAATTACGGCTACCGCGCGAAGTTCGGCCGTATGCACAAGGGTATCGACATCGGCATCCACATGAACGATACGATCTACGCCGCGTTCGACGGCAAGGTCCGGCTCACCAACTATGAGGCGCGCGGGTACGGCAACTATGTGATTCTTCGTCACCCCAACGGCCTTGAGACCATCTACGGGCATCTGAACCGCGCTTTGGTCAAGGCCGAGCAGGTTGTCAAGGCCGGCCAGCCTATAGCCCTGGGAGGCAATACGGGCCGCAGCACCGGACCTCACCTCCATTTCGAGACCCGTTTCATGGGTTACGCCATCAATCCCTCGGCCATCTTCGACTTCGTGAACCGGTGCACGCACACCGACACATATACGTTCAGCAAGAACACATACACCAAGGCTCGCAACTTCGCGCCGAGTGGCGAGAACCTCGCCAAGAGCGACGGAAACAGTTATCAGGCATCGACCGACAACCGTACGTCCTACACCGTGAAGCGTGGCGACACACTCTCATCCATCGCACGTTCCTACGGTATGGCCACCACCACGTTGCGTCGCCTGAACAACCTGAAATCCGGAGACAAGATCAAGACCGGACAGGTTCTGAAACTGAAATAGGCTTTCAACAATAATAGCGGGCGGGTCTCATTGATTAATGAGGCCCGTTTTTGTGTTTTGATTTGTGTATGTCGGGGGAAAGGATTAACTTTGTAGGTTAGGAACAGAATCAGTTCATACATAGTACAGACTTATCAAGGACAAAGTAGCTGCATTACATATGGATGCCAAGACATTTACAACGGAACTTGCCGGAAGGCTTGGACGAACGCCTCAGGAGGTGTCGTCGCTGTGCCGCGGACTGGCCGATGTGGTGGGGGAGACCCTGGCGCAGGGCGACTCGCTTATAGTGCCGTCGTTCGGAAGTTTCGAGCCGAAGAAGCGCGAGGAGCATGTGGCGTTACATCCGGCCACAGGCCGCAAGATACTGATACCCCCGAAGCTGCAGGTTGTGTTCCGTCCCGCCACGGTGTTGCGGAACAAGGTTCGCAGTCAGGAACGTGATGATGAACAATCCAACAGTCAGGCAAGATGAGCGAGAAAGTAGGAATGTCCGCGCTGACGGCGATGCTGTCTGTGCGCAGCGGGGACAGCAGGGAGCAGACGGAAGGCTTCCTGCGCGAGATGTTTGACATGATATCGTCTGTCCTCGCCGCCGGGGATACGGTGAAAGTCCCCGGGATTGGAATGTTCAAGACCATAGATGTCGAGGCCCGCAAGAGTGTGAACGTCAACACAGGGGAGGAGACTGTGATTCCAGCTCACCGCAAGGTGGTGTTCCTGCCCTGTAAGGAACTGGCGGCTACGGTCAATGCCCCCTTCGAGATGTTCCAGACCATGGAACTGACCGATGAACTCGCCGCAGAGTTCGAGGTTCGGGCCCCCGAGCCGGGGGAGGTGGAACTGCCGGAACAACAGGCGGAACTGCAGCAGGGCGCCGAACCTGAACAGCCGGAGGAGTCCGACAATCCCGGGCCGTCCTGCTTGTCTGACCAGTCCGACCAGTCCGACTTGTCTGACCAATCCGATTTGTCCGACCAGGTCCCTGCCTCCGATACGTCCGAAACTGTCAAGCGGAGGTTCTGGCCGGGATTCTTCACGGGATTCGTGGCCGCTTGCGTGTGCGCCCTGATTGTGTGGGGAGTCATGGTGGTTGTGGAGTTGAAGCGTCCCGACGTCAAGATGACGGTCACGGAAGTCAGTCCGGCACCTGTGGAGACCAAGACAGCCACGATTCCCTCCGGAAACGGACAGGCATCTGCGACCGCCGAGCATTCTGAGGCTCAGCAGGTGGCTCAGACCACTCCTGAGGTCCCCACCCAACCGTCCGACCAGCCGGTCTACGATACCATCTCCAAGACCAGATACCTTACGACAATGGCAAAGGACCACTATGGAAATTTCCATCTGTGGCCCTATATCTACAAGGAAAACGAAAAGATCCTGGGACATCCTGACCGTATCAAGCCCGGCACTCAGGTCGTGATTCCGGACCTTGCCAAGTACGGCGTGGACCCCCGGAATCCGAAGGACATAGCCAAGGCCAAGCAGATGGGCCTCGACATATACGCCCGTTACAGGTAAGCTTCTGTTCCCTACTGAGGAGCGGCGGAAGGCTGCGGGGAGTTACTGCTTCTCCTTGGCGCCGAAGCCCAGGATGCCCTTTCCGTCGGTCTTGTCCTCCACGAAGTCCTCAAGTTTGTCGATGGCGTTCCCTACGGAGTCCTTCCCCTTCTTGACGGCGTCCTGCACCTTCGGGTTGTGGATGAAGTCCGTAGCGGCCTGCTTGCCCTTCTCCAGGACATCCTTGCCCTTCTCGATGGCGTCCTGCACCTGAGGACTGTGTACGAAATCCGTGGCGGCCTGTTTGGCCTCGGCGGCACTCTTCTTCAACTGGTCGGTATTCATAATGGTTATGTTTAGATGTTCAGACATTATAACAAGTCAGCACGCAAAAGCGTTTAAAAGTATTATGGATTTGAGTTCATTGCTACATAAAGACCCCGTGGAGGTCAATCCCAAGGCCGGACAGCTGCTGCTGGCCGAGCCGTTGATGCGCGACGACATGTTCGGGCGCAGCGTCATCATGATCCTGGAGCAGGACGCTCAGGGAGGCCACCTGGGACTGTGCCTCAACAAGGGACCGCTTTGCACGCTGGGCGACCTTATACCCAATCTGCCTGTCTGCAACGACATACCTCTGTTCCGTGGCGGACCGGTGGACATGCAGCGGATGTTCATGCTCCACCGGCTGGGCGACCGTCTTCGGGGCTCGCTACCCATCGCGCCGGGACTGTATGTAGGGGGTGACGAGAACGAGCTCATAAAGTACCTTGTGGGGCATCCAGAGTCGGAAGGGGAGATACGCTTCTTTTTAGGCTACAGCGGCTGGGAGGCCGGCCAGCTTACCTCCGAGATAATGCGCAACTCCTGGGCGCTTAACGTGGCCCCCGACACCAACGACCTGCTGCGTGGCCGCAACGACGAGTACTGGCGCCGTGAGGTAGAGAGGCTCGGCCCCGACTACCGCTCATGGCTCATAGTCCCCGAGCACCCGTATATGAATTGATGCATAATTCAATGCGTAATGCATGAATCAAAATTCAAAATTCAAAATTACAGAACGTTTGCTTACAACCTACAACTCGATACTGCTTGACAACGCGGTCGCGGAACTGTCCAAACTGCCCGGAATCGGGGAGAAGACGGCACTGCGTCTGGCGTTGCATCTGCTGCGCCGGGAGCCGGAGACGGCCGATGCTCTCGGCAACGCCATAATCCGTATGCGCCGTGAGATCCACTATTGTCCCGAATGCCACAACATCAGCGACCGGGACGTGTGCGGCATCTGCAGCGACACCCGCCGTGACCGCAGCGTGATCTGCGTGGTGGAGAATGTCAAGGATGTGATCACCATCGAGGCCACACACGAGCATCATGGTCTGTACCATGTGCTTGGGGGACTGATATCGCCGCTCGACGGTATCGCCCCCTCCGACATACAGATACAGAGTCTGGTGGACCGTGTGGCCAAGGGTGGCGTCAGCGAGGTGATCCTGGCGCTAAGCCCCACCATGGAGGGGGACACCACAAACTTCTATATCTACCGGAAACTGGCCGACTACCCCGTGCGGGTAACCATGCTGGCGCGTGGCCTCAGCATCGGAAATGAGCTGGAATACACCGATGAACTTACGCTGGGACGTTCCATCCTGAACCGGATGCCTTTCTCCGACACGTTCCATAACGAGGAATAATTCATATAAACACTGATAGACACTGACACCGGTACGCCTGCAATATTATGGAACAGGGAATATTAGGGAGAGAAAGGATAGTGCTGCGGGCCATGGAGCCCGAGGACGCGCTTGCTGTATGGGAGATTGAGAGCGATTCCACGCAATGGCTCTACAACGGGATGATGGCGCCCTTCTCGATGCGCAACATCAAGGAATACGCGTTGAGTTACGAGCCGGATCCGTACCGTTCCGGACAGATACGCTTCATAGCCCAGATGAGCCGCGCCACAGGCAGCTGGGACGCCGATGTGGTCGGGATAGTCGATCTGTTCGACATCTCGGCACACGACCGGACTGCGTGGATTGGCATCTACGTCCGTCCCGGTTTCCGCGCCCAGGGTTACGCCGTGGAGATGCTCGGCATCCTTGAGGCCTATGCCCGGCGTGTGCTGAACCTCCGCTCGCTCGCCGCCAGGGTGGTGGACGGCAACGTGGCCAGCCGCAAGTTGTTCGAGGCCGCAGAGTACGACATGCGGGGCGTGCTGCGCGGATGGATCGAGATCGACACCCGGCGCAAGGATGTGTTTTACTTCCAGAAGAACCTGGTCCGCTGACGGCCCCGGGACCGTCAGCGGACCTGCAATAATAACTGACAGAAATGCTTGAATACATCATAGGGCGTCCGGCGGAGGTACAGCCCGCCTACGCCGTGATCGACAACAACGGAATGGGTTACGGCGTGAACATCACGCTGATTGACTACCCCCACATAGCGGCGGCCAAGGAGCCGGTGAAACTCTACGTCTACGAGGCGATCCGCGAGGACGCGCACATACTGTACGGCTTCCTGGACAAGGTGAGCCGCGAGCTGTTCCTGCTGCTCATCACCGTTAGCGGCGTGGGTCCGAACACTGCTCGTCTGATACTGTCGTCGATGACGGCGCAACAGCTGCAGGGAGCCATCGCCGCCGGCAACGACGCCCTGCTGAAGGCCGTCAAGGGAATAGGAGGCAAGACCGCCCAGCGCATCATCGTGGACCTGAAGGATAAAATAAAGGGTGTATCCGGGGCGTTAATTACAAGTACGCCTGCAGGGGAATCGTACCAGGACGCTCTGGATGCGCTTGTGGCATTGGGCTATACGCAACAGCAGAGCCAGAAGGTGCTGAACAAGATATTTGCAGACAATCCCTCCGCATCGACGGAAGATGCAGTAAGGCAGGCGTTCAAGATGCTTTGAGAACGCGCTTTGGCAGTAAATACAAACTGATGGTCCTGACGGTGGTGCTGATGACGGTACTGCCTTTCGGCATTATCGCCTGGCCCCAGTATTACAAGAGCCAGCTGAAGCCGCCGCCACCTCCGCCGCAGGACACTCCCGGCACCCCCGTCTCAGCGCCGGAAGGCCGGGATTCCGTCGGCATGCTTTCCCCCGTGCATCCCACTATCCCCCGCGGGTTCGAGGACTACGACAATCCCGAATACCCGGCGGACCTCCGCACTCCCGAGAACGTAAAGACCGAGGTGGTCTACGACCCCGCCTCCGGCATGTACGTGTTCCGCACCCTGGTGGGCGACAACGAGATCGTCACTCCCTACATGATGACGCCCGAGCAGTACGCCAACGTGCTGATGCGGCAGGATATGTTCTCCTACTTCAACTCCCGCAACGCAGAGACGTTCGAGAAGAAGGACAAGGAGCCGTTCAACATCTTCGACATGAACTTCAGCCTCGGGCCGCTGGAGAAGGTGTTCGGTCCCGGCGGCGTGCGTCTGCAGACGCAGGGATCCGTTCAGCTGTCGCTCGGCGTGAAGAGCAACAAGACCGAGAATCCGGCCCTGACCAAGCGCAACCGCCGCAAGACGTATTTCGACTTCGACTCCAAGATCCAGGCGTCCATCAACGCCTCGGTGGGCGACAAGATGAAGTTCAACATGACCTACAACACGGACGCTACCTTCGACTTCGACTCCAAGAACCTGAAGCTGGCCTACGAGGGCAAGGAGGACGAGATCATCAAGAACCTGGAGGTCGGAAACATCAGCATGACCACGGGATCCAGCCTGATCCGAGGCGGTACATCGCTGTTCGGTATAAAGGGTAAGTTCCAGTTCGGCAAACTCACTCTGACCGGACTGGTGTCGCAGCAGAACTCCGAGTCCAAGACCGTCAGCACCACCGGCGGCGTGCAGAGCACCAAGTTCGACATCAAGGCCGACAACTACGACGCCAATCGCCACTTCTTCCTGGCGCAGTACTTCTACGACAACTACGACCGCTTCGCCGCGCGTCTTCCGCATGTGGCCTCCGGCATCAAGATCACGCGCATCGAGGTGTGGATCACCAACAAGAACTCCAACTACCAGCAGAGCCGCAACCTGGTGGGATTCATGGACCTGGGCGAGAACAAGCGGCTGGCCAACGACTACTGGACACCGAACCTGAGTTTCGACAACCCTAGCAACAAGTCCAACAACCTGCTGGACATCATAAAGAACGATTACCCCGGCGCGCGCAACATCAACACGGTGACGCAGGCCCTGGCTCCGTTGGAGGCATACGGCATCACCGGCGGACGCGACTACGAGAAGGTGGAGTCGGCACGTCTGCTGAACAGTTCCGAATACTCGCTCAACTCCGACCTGGGATACATCTCGCTGAAGTCCTCGCTCAACACCGACGAGGTCCTGGCCGTGGCATATGAGTACACATACAACGGGCAGGTGTTCCAGGTGGGTGAGTTCAGCAGCGACGTGACCTCCACTTCCGACGCGCTGTACCTGAAGATGCTGCGCAGCACCACCGTGTCGCCCAAGCTCCCCATGTGGAAGCTGATGATGAAGAACGTGTACTCCCTCGGAGCCTACCAGCTGCAGAGCAAGAACTTCAAGATGCAGGTCAAGTACCTGAGCGACACCACCGGTACGGAGATCAACTTCCTCCCCGTGCCGCCCATCTCCAACCAGCCGCTGCTGCAGGTGATGAACCTGGACCGCATCGACTCCAACCAGGAGTCCAACCCCGACGGATTCTTCGACTACATCGAGGGCTACACCGTGCAGTCCTCCTCGGGCCGCATCATCTTCCCGGTGGCCGAGCCGTTCGGTAAGCATCTGGCGTCCAAGATCGGAAACGACGCCGTGGCGCAGCAGTACGTCTACACCGAACTGTACGACTCCACGCTCATAGTGGCCCGTCAGTTCGCCGACAAGAACAAGTTCGCCCTGGTGGGCTAGTACCAGTCGTCGGGCGGCGCCACAATCCGCCTGAACGCCATGAACGTGCCGCGAGGCTCCGTGGTGGTGATGGCCGGCGGCGTGGTGCTGACGGAGAACGCCGACTATACCGTGGACTACTCCATGGGTATCGTCACCATCACGAACCAGAGCATCATCGACTCCGGCACCAACGTCAGCGTCACGTTGGAGAACCAGTCCCTGTTCTCCATGCAGCGCAAGACCCTGCTGGGGCTCGACGCGCAGTACCGCTTCAACAAGGACCTGACAGTCGGGGCCACCATCATGCATTTCGGCGAGAAGTCCCTGACCGAGAAGGTAAACATGGGTGAGGAGATCATCAACAACACCACGTGGGGCGTGAACTTCAGTTACAACAAGCAGTTCATGTGGCTCACCAACCTGATCAACAGGATTCCGACCGTGAAGTCCACGGCACCGTCGCAGTTCAGCGTGAACGCGGAGTTCGCGCAGCTGATTCCCAACCGCCAGAAGAGCGGAACCAACAAGGGATCCAGCTACATCGACGACTTCGAGAACACGCAGACTGCCATAGACCTGCGCAGCCCCTATTCATGGTTCCTGGCGTCCACTCCTTACGACCCGGGCGCCGACGCGCTTTTCCCCGAGGCCGGACTCAGCAACGATGTGGCCTACGGCAAGAACCGCGCCCTGCTGGCGTGGTACTACATCGACCGTACCTGGACGCAGCGCAACTCCAATACGCTGCCCGGCTATCTGAAGAACGACCCCGAGCAGATGGCAAACCCATATGTGCGTGAGATCAAGATGACCGAGCTGTTCCCCAACCGCGAGCTGCAGTATGGCGAGGCCAACTGGATACAGACCCTCAATATGTCGTTCTATCCCCGCGAGCGCGGTCCGTACAACCTGGACGCCGAGAACATCGACCCGCAGGGCAACCTGCTGAATCCCGAGAAGCGCTGGGGCGGCATGATGCGCAAGATCGACAACCCCAACTTCGACGCAGCCAACGTGGAGTACATCCAGTTCTGGCTGATGGACCCGTTCCTGGATCCCGACAATCCCAACACCGAGGGGGGCGATCTGTACTTCAACCTCGGCGAGATCAGCGAGGATATCCTGAAGGACGGCATGAAGAGTTACGAGAACGGCATCCCCGTGGACGGCGACACCCAGTGGCTGGCCGAGACCAACTGGGGACGCGTGTCGCGTCAGAACTCGCTGACCTATGCGTTTGAGAACGCTCCCGACGCCCGCCTGCTGCAGGATGTCGGCCTGGACGGCCTTCCCAACGATGACGAGTTCTCCTTCCCGTCGTACAAGGAGTATCTGGACAAACTGCGCGCACGCCTCAGCGCGGAGACAGTGGCCATGATGCAGGACGATGCCTTCTCCCCGTTCAGCGACCCCGCCGGCGACAACTACCACTTCTACCGCTCCAACTACTACGACGAGCACCGCACCGGCCTGCTGGCGCGTTACAAGCACTACAACGGCGTGGAGGGCAACTCCCTCAGCCCCGAGCAGTCCGACAACCCGCAGTACCAGTCCGCCCGCGCCGTCCCCGACGTGGAGGACATCAACCAGGACAACACCCTGAACGAGTACGAGCGTTACTTCCAGTACAAGGTGTCGCTCCGTCCGGAGGACCTGGTGGTGGGACGGAACTACATCACCGACAAGATCGAGCAGGAGGTGCCCACCGTGGCAGGCGACAAGCGGTCCGTATGGTACCAGTTCAAGATACCGCTGGCGCAGCCTGACAAAGTGGTGGGGGGCATCAACGACTTCGCCACCATCCGCTTCATCCGTATGTTCATGACCGGGTTCCGCGAGGTGACGCATCTGCGTTTCGCCACGCTGGAGCTGGTGCAGGGCGAGTGGCGCGACTACAAGTTCAACCTCAACTCGCGCAACGACGCGCCTGCCGAGGGCGAGTTGTCGCAGACCGTGGTGAACATCGAGGAGAACGCCAGCCGCGAGCCGGTGAACTACATCCTGCCTCCCGGCGTGGACCGTAACCAGGATTCCGGCTCCACACAGGCCACCCAGCTCAACGAGCAGTCGCTGCAGCTGGAGGTGACGGGCCTTCAGCCCGGCGACGCACGCGGCGTGTACAAGAACACCCAGATGGACCTGCGCATCTACAAGCGCATACAGATGTGGACCCACGCCGAGGCCCTGATCGACAACCATACCGACCTGAAGAACGGCGATCTCAGCATCTTCCTGCGCCTCGGCTCCGACGTGAAGAACAACTACTACGAGTACGAGATCCCGCTGGAACTGACTCCCTTCGGCAGGTACAACAACTACAACAGCCGCGACCGCTCCATCGTGTGGCCTTCGTCCAACTATCTGGACCTGGCCCTGAGCAACCTTCCGCAGGTCAAGGTGCACCGCAACCGCGACAAGAGCGCCAATGTGGAGGGAGTGTCCTACACGCGCCTCTACTCCGAGCAGGATCCCGACAACGCTCACAACACCATCTCTGTGATGGGTAACCCCAGCCTGAGCGACGTGCGTATCATGCTGATCGGTATCCGCAACCGCAGCAACGCCGTCAAGGACGGTATCGTCTGGGTCAACGAGATGCGCGTCACGGACTTCAACGAGAACGGCGGCTGGGCGCTGAACGCCAACGCAATGCTGTCGCTGTCGGACATAGCCAGCGTCAACTTCACCTACCACCGCGAGACCGACGGATTCGGCGCCGTGGACCAGGGCCTGTCGTCGCGCCGTCTGGACACCTACGACCAGTACAACGTGGCCGTGCAGGGCGACGTGGGCAAGCTGCTGCCGGAGAAGGCCAAGCTCTCGGCTCCTGTCTACTACTCCAAGTCGGAGGAGAAGACCACTCCGCGCTACAACCCGCTGGACCAGGATATCCTGCTGAAGGACGCCCTGGAGGCCGCGCAGACCAAGCATGAGAAGGACTCGATCAAGTCATACGCCGTGACGCGCAAGTCGGTGGAGAGCTTCTCGCTGTCCAACCTCCGCTTCAACGTCCAGAGCAAGGTGCCGATGCCATGGGACCCCGCCAACTTCCAGGTGAACTTCAGCTTCAACAAGCAGAGGAACGTGGATCCCACCACCGAGTACGAGAACACTAATGACTACCGAGGCTCGTTCCAGTACAGCTACACCCCCTACATCAAGCCGCTGAAGCCCTTCGGATGGGTCAAGGGCAAGGGAAAGACCGCCAAGTTCTTCAAGGACTGGGAGATCAACTGGCTGTTCCAGAACCTGACGTTCTACACCTCCATGCACCGCTACTATTACGAGCAGCAGACGCGCAGCGAGGTGGACGTGGACTTCCAGCTTCCGGTTCAGGTCAGCAAGAACTTCACCTGGGACCGCCAGCTGTCGGTCACATGGAACCTGATCAAGTCGCTGCAGCTTAGTTTCGCCTCCAACACCACCGCCAGAATCGAGGAGACCATCGGCGCAGTCAACAAGCGCCTGTTCCCCGACGAGTACAAGCTGTGGAAGGATACGGTCATGTCTTCCATCAAGGGCCTCGGGACGCCGTGGGGCTACAACCAGACCTTCACCGGCTCATACAAGGCTCCGTTCAACAAACTGCCGTTCCTGGACTACCTGACAGGTACGGTCAACTATTCGTCCACCTACCGCTGGGACAAGGGCGCAACGGTCGATGACATTTATCTGGGCAACTCAATCCAGAACCAGACCAGCTGGAACGCCGATGCACGCCTGAACTTCGAGACATTGTACAACAAGTCCAAGTACCTGCAGCGCATCAACAAACGCTTCGGCAATTCCAGTTCGTCGCGCAACAGCAACAACAACCGGAACCGCAACAACAGCAGGGGTAAGAACAGCAGGGACGCCAATGGCGACAAGGACGACAAGGAAAAGGGGAAGAAGTTCGAGCGCGCCATAACGCTGACTGACACCATACAGGAACTGAAGCACAACCTGAACACCAAGAAGCTGCGCGTCACGGCCATGGTGGACGGGCAGCCGCGCAAGTTGAACTACAAGGTAAAGGACGCCAACACCATCCAGATCACCGACACAGGCAGCCAGCAGGTGAAACTGACCATCCGTCAGGACCTGCGCAAGACTACGGCGGACCGCTGGCAGGATGTGGCGGACCACAGCCTCCGTTTCCTGATGATGATACGCTCGGCGTCGTTCCGCTGGCGCAGCTCTCACTCGCTGAACCTGCCTCTGTTCTCGCCCAACGTGGGCGACATCTTCGGTCAGAACAACAGCCATGGCCCAATGGCCCCCGGCCTGGACTTCGCCTTCGGATTCTACGGCAAGGACTATGTGGACAAGGCCCTGGACCGCGACTGGCTCATCACCAACAGCCAGCAGGTGTCGCCCGCGCTGTGGAACCAGAGCAAGGAGTTCAACTTCGAGTTGACGCTGGAGCCGGTGCGCGGACTGAAGATCCTGCTGACGTCCAACCTGACGGACAGCCGCACGGAGCAGATGCAGTTCATGTACGCCGGCAACCCCACCACGTTCTCCGGATCGTATGTACGCACCCATTGGGCCTTCATGACCGCCATGCGCAACAGCAAGGCGCAGGACGGCTATGCCTCGGAGGCGTTCACCAACTTCCTGAACTATATCCCGCAGATAGCCCAGCGTGTGGAGCAGCAGTACGCCGGCACGCGCTATCCCACCACGGGATTCTTCGAGGGGACGCCGTTGGCCGGAGCGGAGTACAATCCCAAGGACGGCGCAGTGAGCCGCACCAGCCCCGACGTGCTGATTCCGGCTTTCCTGGCGGCATACAGCGGCGTCAAGCCGGGCAAGCAGACGCTGAGCCTTTTCCCTGGTCTCTCCTCGATGCGGCCCAACTGGCGGATAACCTACGACGGGTTCATCAACCTGGGAAATATGCGCAAGTGGTTCAAGAGCTTCACCGTCAGCCACGCCTATCAGTGTACCTACTCCATCGGATCATACTCCAGCTACATGAACTGGGTAGGCAACGGAACGGGGGAGAACGGTTTCGTGATGAACGAGCTGACGGAGCGTCCGTCGCCCTCGTCGCCCTACAACATCCCCTCCGTGGCGATCACGGAGAAGTTCGCGCCGCTGGTGGGCGTGAAGTTCACCCTGTTCAACGACCTGCAGTTCAACGCCGAGTACCGCGACTCGCGTACGCTGAACCTGAACACATCCGCCGGCCAGATAGTGGAGACCACCAGCAAGCAGATACAGGTGGGCGCGGGATACAAGATAGCCAACTTCAACAAGATCCTGAAGATAGGCAGCAAGCAGGGTATGGTATCGAACGACCTGACGCTGAACCTTGACGTGGCGTGGAGCAACAACCAGTCGCTGATCCGCCGCATCGAGACGGCCTACACGCAGCCCACGCAGGGCACGCAGACGTTCAGCATCAATTTCATGGCCTCCTACCAGTTGTCCAAGCGCATAACGCTGTCGGCGTTCTTCGATCATCAGACCAACACTCCGCTGGTGTCCAACTCCAGCTATCCCACCAGCAACTCCAACTACGGAATCGCCGTCAACGTCTCTCTGGCACGATAACACAAGATGTTTTTGCGCTTTTATAGAACATAAGTATTTGTATTTTTAGAACATAAGTACATAAGTTTTCATAAGGGGCAATGTGGGAACCATCCGGAAGTCATGACATAAGTGTTATATGGAGCTGACGCTCGACATAAGGCCGTCCGGATGTTTATTCCGGATGGCTTATGTTGACCTTCAGGTCCATGATCCCCTTATGTCAAATGCTGCGTAGCCTTATGAAAACTTATGAACTTATGTTCTATGAAAGGGTAAAGATTATGTCCGTATAAATAAGGCGGGCTGCCCACGTGGAGCAACCCGCCTTCGTATATACTATATGATTAAGGTTTCTGTCTATTCAACATTCAAAATTCAACATTCAAAATTACTTGTTTACGAAAACGAGCTGGTCGTCCTTGACGTCGATCACGATGGGATGCTCGCGGTCCACCTTCTGCGCCAGGATATCCTTGGACAGCTGGTTCAGCACCATCCGCTGGATGGTGCGCTTCACGGGACGCGCGCCGAACTCCGGATCGTAGCCGTCCTCGGCCAGCAGGTCCAGCGCGGCCGGCGTCACCGTCAGCGTGATGCCGTTGGCCTGGAGCATCTTCTGCACGCTCTTCACCTGCAGGTTCACGATCTCCAGGATCTCCTTGCGGCTCAGCGGCGTGAACATCACGGTCTCGTCGATACGGTTCAGGAACTCCGGACGTATTATCTGCTTCAGACGGTCCATCACATCCTGCTTGGTGGTCTGGATGATGTTCTGCTTCTCCTCCTCGGGCTTATCGTTGAAGCCCTCGAAGTTCTGGCGGATTATGTCGGAACCCATGTTGGACGTCATGATTATGATGGTGTTCTTGAAGTTGATGAAGCGCCCCTTGTTGTCGGTCAGACGGCCGTCGTCCAATACCTGCAGCAGGATGTTGAACACGTCGGGGTTGGCTTTCTCGATCTCGTCGAACAGCACCACGGAGTAAGGTTTGCGCCGCACGGCTTCGGTCAGCTGGCCGCCCTCCTCGTATCCTACGTATCCCGGAGGCGCTCCGACCAGTCGGCTCACGGAGTGCTTCTCCATGTACTCCGACATATCGATACGGGTCATCATGTCCTCGTCGTCGAACAGATACTCGGCCAATGCCTTTGCCAGTTCGGTCTTGCCGACGCCGGTGGTTCCTAAGAAGATGAACGAGCCGATGGGGCGTCGCGGATCGTTAAGGCCGGCGCGGCTGCGGCGTACGGCGTCGCTGACGGCACGGATGGCGTCTTCCTGTCCGATGACACGCTTGTGCAACTCCTCCTCCAGGTGGAGCAGTTTCTCCTTCTCGCTCTGGGCCATCTTCTTGACGGGGATGCCGGTCCAGCGGCTTACGACTTCGGCTATGTCCTCCGAATCGACCTCCTCCTTGATCATGGCGCCTTCGCCCTGCAGTTCCTTCAGTTTGGCCTGGATCTGGGCGTTCTCGTTCTCCTTCTGCTTGATGCGGCTGTAACGGATCTCGGCCACCTTGGCGTAGTCGCCCTCGCGCTCGGCGCGCTCGGCCTCGTAGTTCAGCTGCTCTATGTCTATCTTGTTCTGCTGGATCTTGTTGATCTCGGTCTTCTCGGCCTGCCACTTGGCGCGGAGCGACTTCTCCGTGTCGCGCAGGTTGGCCAGGTCCTCGTCTATCTCCTTCAGCTTGTACTTGTCACCCTCGCGCTTGATGGCCTCGCGCTCGATTTCCAGCTGCTTGATCTTGCGCGACGCCTCGTCCAGGGCCTGCGGCTGGGAATCCATCTCCAGTCGGAGCTTGGAGGCGGCCTCGTCGATCAGGTCGATGGCCTTGTCAGGGAGGAAACGGTCGGTGATGTAGCGCACGGACAACTGTACGGCCGCGATGATCGCCTCGTCCTTGATGCGCACCTTGTGGTGGTTCTCGTAACGCTCCTTCAGTCCGCGCAGGATGGAGATGGCCGAGATCTCGTCCGGCTCGTCCACCATCACCTTCTGGAAGCGGCGCTCCAGGGCCTTGTCTTTCTCGAAGTACTTCTGATATTCATCCAGAGTGGTTGCGCCGATGGAGCGAAGCTCGCCGCGCGCCAGGGCAGGCTTCAGGATGTTGGCGGCGTCCATGGCGCCCTCGCCTTTGCCCGCGCCAACCAGAGTGTGGATCTCGTCGATGAACAGGATAATCTCGCCATCCGAGCCGGAGACCTCGTTCACGATCGCCTTGAGGCGTTCCTCGAACTCTCCTTTATATTTGGCTCCGGCCACCAGGGCACCCATGTCCAGCGAATAGATCTGCTTGCTCTTCAGGTTCTCGGGGACATCGCCGCGGACTATGCGCATGGCCAGACCCTCGGCTATGGCCGTCTTGCCGGTACCCGGCTCGCCGACAAGCATAGGGTTGTTCTTGGTGCGGCGTGACAGGATCTGCAGCACGCGGCGGATCTCCTCGTCGCGGCCGATCACCGGGTCGAGCTTGCCGTTGCGCGCGCGGTCGTTCAGGTTGATGGCGTACTTGCTCAGTGCCTGGTAGGTTTCCTCGGCGCTCTGATCCTTCACCTTGTTTCCCTTGCGGAGCTCCTGGATGGCGGCCTTCAGTTCCTTCTCCGACAGGCCGGCGTCCTTCAGGATCTGCGACGCCTTGTCGCGGGTATCGAACACACCCATCAGCATCGCCTCGACTGAGACATACTCGTCGCCGTTCTTCTTGGAGAAGTCCACGGCCTTCTGCAGCGCGTCGTTTGACTCGCGTGACAAAAAGACGTCACCGCCTGACACTTTTGGCAAAGAGGCGATGGCGGCGTCTACGCCTTGCTTCACGGCCGGAAGGTTCGCGCCTGTCTTCTGGAAGATGAAGTTCACGATGGTCTCCGCTTCGGAGATTATCGCCTTCAGGATATGGACAGGCTCAATCTGCTGCTGACCCGCCTGTTTGGCGTAGTCAATCGCTTTCTGAACCACTTCCTGCGACTTGATGGTAAAATTGTTGAAATTCATATCGTGTGAGTTGTGTTTTTATAGTCTATAATGTGTCGGTATTCGGTGTTTCCGTATATAAAACTATAACACAATTCCCGTGCCATTGGTTGCATCCCCCTTACGCTTTCATAGAACATAATCTTTACACTTTCATAGAACATAAGAACATAAGTTTTCATAAGGCTACGCAGCATTTTGACATAAGGGAAACATGGACCTGAAGGTCAACATAAGCCATCCGGACGGTTTCTGTGACCGCGAGCGGTCACATTTGATTTATGGACAGAACAGTGATGACTGTGTAGATGGCTGTGTATCGGCATAACGTATTTAATTTATGTCCTTATGTCCTTATGTCTAAAATAATTGCGCCGAGTGCGTTTTTTAGACATAAGGACATAAGGACATAAGGACATACAGACATAACCCATATGAAAACTTATGTTCTTATGTTCTGATAAGCGAAATGTAAACTTCTGTCTTGATACGCGTGAAAACATAATCAAAAAAGTGCAAAACCGGGGGAGGGGGTGGTGTGTTATGTATGTATAAACATTAAAAATTGTAAACTATGTCAAAAAGCAATTCCAGCGGCCTGATCAGCCGCTATTGGTGGATACCGTTGGTTACAGGCCTGATCGCCATTGGGTTCGGTATATGGTGTCTTTGCGACCCGTCGCAGTCGCTCCCGGTATTGTCCTATCTGTTCGCCGCCGGCATGGTATTGGCCGGTGTGATGAACTGTAGTTTCGCGTTTGTCAACACCTCTTTATATTCAGGCTGGGGCTGGAGCCTGTTCCTGGGCATTCTGGAGCTGATTGCCGGTATATGGATGTTCTTCATCCCGGTGCCGGAGATGACCGTCATGTTCATGTATATCATAGCCATATGGATTCTTGTGGTGGCCATACAGAGTTTCGTGGAGTGCTGCATGCTGATGCGTTACAGCGCATGGTATGTGTTCGGCATGATTCTGATGCTGTTCTGCAGCATCGTGTTCAGTTTTATCCTGTTGTGCAACCCCATCGAGAGCATCTACATCTCCTGGCTGTGGATCGGCCTGAGCCTGATCATGTACGGCTGCTACCGCGTGGCCTTCAGTTTCTCCATGAAGAACCTGGGCAAGTTCACCGGAGGACTGATTTAATGCGTAATGCATAATGTCCCTCCGGAGGGGAGGAATATGGTTCTTCGATCCGAGCTCGTCCTGAATGTACGGACATCCCTCCGGGATGTTTTCCTCTTGGATTAAACATCCCGGAGGGATGTCCGTACATTCAGGGAGCTGGGGACTCGGAGTACGCGCCGTTGTCCGGACTGTCATTCTAAATTATAATGGGTTGGCCATTCCAAATTACCGTAAAGTTTTTGTTAAAGAGTTGCATATAATCTTAGAAAGTGTTATTTTTGCAGTGTGTTAGTGAGGGCAATCCTGCCTCTCGCCACAATGATATGATAACCAAAAACTTAAAGCCAATCACAAATAATAGACACACAACTAAAGAGAACAGCTTGCCGGCTCGCGGGACAAAATGCGCCGTCAGCCGCCGCTAATGAAAAACAAAACAACCAATAAACAACAAATTATGAAACAAAAACTACTTAACACCCTGACAGGGGGGGTATTGCGTATGCTGACGCTCCTCGCCCTCGTCATCACGCTCGGCGCGTCTGCGTACGCCCAGACGCCGGATGTATCATTCGGTGTGTCGGATTTTGATGGAATTCCTAAAAGTGGATATAAGAAATTGACAAGTACGAAAAATGGTATAACAATAACGGCGACTTGCGGTAGTAACACTAGTTTGGATCGTATTGTATTGTCAAAATCTGATGGTACCGGTAACTGGTTTGCCGTAACCGCTAATACGAATGCAAAAATTGATAAGATTGTCGTAAAGGATGTAAATTCTGCCGGTAAAAATGGTGCGACTCTTGTTGTTTATGCTAACAATGAGGCATATAATATTACAACTAGTGCAATCACGTCTGCTGCAGGAACAAACGTGATAAATGAGAATATCAGTAAAGGAACTGATGCTGATAAGACTGCAACTATCAATGATTCGTTTTTTGTTATATACAATGGCAAAAAAGGCGGTAGCACTCTAACATTCTCTAGTGTAGATATCTATCTTGACAAGACTCCTGCTGATCCCAAGCAGCCTGCTGCTCCCTCCTTCAATCCAGACGGTGGTGAGGTAGATATGAACACAATAGTTTCCATAACAGGAGATGAAAAGACTCAGAGCCTGAAGTATTGGTTCGATGACGAGGAGGCCACCACAGTAACCGGTGCTACAGCAACAGTTACCATCGCTAAGGCATGCACACTGAATGCAATTGCCATTGGGGAAGGTGGAGTTGAAAGCTCAACAAAATCTGTATCCTTCACTCTTGCTCCCGTTAAGAATACCTACAAGAAAGTAACTGTTCTTACTTCCGGCAAATATGTGTTCATGTGCGGTGACAATTTTGTAAATCCCGCATTGTCTGGCAATCGTTGCAATTTTACAACGGATTTCACTAAGACAGGAGATGAGGTCGAGGCATTGGATAAGTATGAATTCACAATCACTGTTGATGCTGACAATATGGCTACTATTCAAGGCCCTGATGGAAATTATTACGGAATGTCTAAGGCTAATACCGTATTTGCCTCTGTAGCAAATGCTGATAACAGTTGCAATTGGACATATACTGTAAATGCAGATGGTCAGGTGATATTCACAAATACTGAATATCCGACTTATACTATTGCTCAGCATATGGGAAGCAGTAATCCTTACAATAATATGGCTCCGGGTATATATAAAGATGGAGCTGTTTATCCCACTCTGTATAAACTTGTAGTTGCTCCTGCGGCTCCCGAACTGGATGGTGTTGAGATAACTGATGGCAAGATTACAGGCGACAAGTTGACGTTCAAGGTAGTTGAGGGTGTCTCGGTATGGTATAAGATTGAAACTGAAACTGTTGCCAACGCTCCTGCGCGTGAGGTCAACGCTGAGGGTTATACCAAGTACGAAGGCGAGCCCATAACACTGACGAACAATATGAAGAGTGTTACTTACTACGCTGAGGATAACGCAACCGGTGCCAAGTCCGAACCTGTTACCTATGCCATTGACTTTCTGTCCGGCATCGCCGGCATCGAGGCTGAGGCTGGCGAGGCTGTTTACTACAACCTGCAGGGTGTGCGCGTTGAGAACCCCGTCAAGGGTCTCTACATCCGCGTGGCCAACGGCAAGTCCCAGAAAGTGATCATGTAATATCACTGTAAGCATTAACTGAAGTACACATTGCAGTTGCAACATATAGCAACATCGGCTA